>TARA_R100000231_G_scaffold33800_1_pt1 | contig 17402 bp, 37 predicted proteins | sample TARA_R100000231 | Tara Oceans TARA_R100000231 (sample SAMEA2620565) | marine metagenome | biome: marine biome (ENVO:00000447); feature: surface water layer (ENVO:00002042); material: "saline water (ENVO:00002010), including plankton (ENVO:xxxxxxxx)" | depth 5 m | reverse complement strand
TATCTCATAAGGACTAAATGCACCCCTATCTTCAGTATCAGTTTGGTGAATAACAATAGTATCAATAGTATTGACATCCCTAAACCTATAAGATTTTGTTGGATGAGATAATAAATTAAGTACTATATTATTTACCAGTTTCATCAGTTTTTTTAAATTTTTTTAATTTCAACACTAAACCTACCAATACTAAAATTTGTATTGTTAGAGAAAGTAGATCACTTACAAAATCAAATGTTAAAAAAGATAACATTCCATTTATATTATCAATAAATAAAGATAATATCAATGCAAATGATAAAAAAGAATAATCAAATATATCTTCCAATTTTAAAATCATTTATCAACTTATTATTGCTTTTGATACCAAATTAGCTATTATAAAAGCTATAAATATAGCTACAATAGTTTGATATGAAAGTTCAACTGAAACTCTAATTGCACCTTGTCCAGATATTACATCATAAAAAGTTTGATCTCTTTGTTCCATTAATTCTTAAATAGTTTATGAGAAACTTTTTTAGTTTTACTCTTATTAGGTACTAATTTTTCAACTACCCACAATACTTTATTTAATATTGAATTATCTTTAGTTGAAGGAGTTAATCTAACTACTACTTCTAAAATAGCTATTACACTCCAGATTATTGTATTTACACTTACATTATCTAATATTTCCATATTTTATTTTTTTATTCAACATCTACTTTTGGTACTTCTACTTTGCCTTTTTTAACAAATAAAAAGTACATAATTATTAATCCAGCACCAATTAAACCTATTGTTTTCCAATCAAAACTTTTTGATTCTTCATAATATACTGGTTCATTTGAACTAGCTTTATTACAACCACATGGTTTTTTTTTTGGTGGTTCTACATCTACAATTTCATTTTCAAAATCTGGGATTATATCAACCCCATCAATTGTTCCATTAGTTGTATTCATTGTTTTATTCATTTTGCTTTGTTTTTTGGTTATTACTTTGTTTTTGTTCTAAATATAAATGGAAGTAAATAAGAAAGTATTAAAATACCTACTAAAAACTCCCATAGTTTTATTGGCCTTCCACCAATAGTTGTTATAGGTTCATTTGCTAAAAACCTAATTTCCTGATCATTACTATTTGAAATATCTCCATTCATAATTTATTCATTTACATCCATATATGAGTAATTGTTTACCTGAGTTCCACATCTAAATTCATTGAAACCAGTTTGTTCATCTGGTTGCATATTATTTAAAGATATTGTAGGAGTTCCAACTACTCTAGTTAATTTTGCTTTTGTTGAGCATCCAAAAAAACCATTTTCTGGTAATATATCTTGATTTGGCTCAATAGAATTTAATCTGGTTTGTAATAATAAAACTTCACATCCTTGCATACCTAATTCTAAAGTTTTACTTTCATCTATGAAGTTACCAGCACAATCATATCCAGAATATGTAACATCACCAAATACTGGCTCAACACATTGTCCACTCATAGCATTAGAAACTGGCTCTAAAATATCAGCTTGACCTACTTTTATTTTTCTTCTTCTAGTTAATCCAAATATCATTAGAATTAAAATAATTCCAAAAACCGATAATATATTTATATCTCTTTTATTCATAGTTTTAATTTTTTAACCATCCCTTTCACCACATTGTAAACTACCACACATACATCCATCACCCATCTTTTGACAAGTTCCTTTGTATTTTCCAATAGTTCTTCTGAAAGGCCAAATTCCTTTTCTTACTTTATATTTACATCTACCTCCACATGCTTTTTTTCCAGTATCAGGAGTAGTAGGAGTATAATCAACAATCATAGTAGAACCATCAGGCCTATTTATATATAATTTTTTACCTATTAATGTACCTCCATTTACTCTTGCAATATTACCCATTACAACTTGAATATCATTTTTAGTTCTTCTTTTAATATTTGGCTTTTCTGGACTAGCATCTTTAATTATATTTTTAACTCTAACTTGATCTTCATTTGGTTGATCAGGAGAATCAAAAATATTAAATTCTCTTGTGTTTGCTAATTGATCCCTTTCAGGACTTCTTATACCACCTCTTAATATTCCATCTTCGAACCTAGTACCTCCAACATTACTAATTTTTTGTACTCTTGATGCATCTGGATTAAGGGGATTAATTCCTCCAGTAAATGGACATGGATTTTTGCTTGTATTAGTTACTGGACTAACTGGTGAAGAAATAAAACCTTCTGGACATTGAGTTCCGAAAGGATATCTTTGCATGATCTGATCATCACATCTATAACAATCAACAAATTTTGCTGAAGTTGGTTCTAAAGTATTATCAGTAGGAGGAGTAAATTCATTTGCATAATTGTAACCTCTCTCTAAACAATTCATTTGAAGCACTTGAAATGCTTGAATTAGATTATTTGCTAATCCTGAATTTATGATTTGATTCAATATAGCAATTTTACCAGCATTATCATTATTTTGCGAGTAGCTTAAATATTTGGTACATAAATTATCGTAATTTAACATATCTATAATTTTAAGGATTAATTGGAGTAAATGGATTAGAAGGTCTGAAATTTTGATTTGCCATAACTCCACCACCTAAATTTTTCTTTCTAGCTACTCCAATACCACCTGAAATAGCAGTTGAAGTTGTACTTTGTGTTGATGCAAAACCTGGATTTACAACACCTACTGGATTAGTTATTGATATTGGATTACCACATAATTTTGGATCACAATAACAATTTGGATCATTTTGACAAGTGCTATCATAGTTTTGTCTTGTTGAATTACAACATCCACTTCTCGTACTTATTTGATTACATAATGTATTATCACATATGCAATCACTATCACTTGGACAAGTGGAATCATAATTTGAACTTAATGGATTACAACATGAACTTCTCGATGCAGTAGGCAATCCACCTATTGTAGTTGCAGTATTTCCAGTTGAAGTAAACCCAGTTGAAGTACCTGAAGTACCAGTTGAAACACCAGTTGAAACACCGACTGCTGGTTGATCTGGTTGTGTTGCAATTGCAGTATTTACATTTCCACTTTTAATATCTTTAATTGAAGGCCTTCCAGTACTGGTTGAAGTAGTTGTACCTCCATTTGAAACACCAGTTGAAGTAGTTGTACCTCCATTTAAAACACCATTTGAAGTTCCATTACCAGATGCAGTATTTTCACCAGCAACTTGATCACTTCTTCTTTCTTTACCTATTTTATTAAGTAAAAAATATATTACTAATCCCACTAGCAATATTATTATAATTTGTTCTCTTTTTAATTTCATGATCTACTAAATGGATTTGATTCTCTAATTAATTGTCTTATTCTTTGATTCAATTGTGTTACTGATCCAACATTTTGATCATACACACACATTATTTGATTATTATTTGGTTGTGAACATGAATCAGCTTGTGCATTATAGTTAGTTGCATTGACATCACAACATCCAGCAACATAGAAACAATTTCCACTATCAATAGTTGCAGTTGGTTCATAGTTTAATGCACTTTGATCAGTACAACCTAATACACCACTTTGCTGAACTGGTTCTATTGATCCAAAAGATAAATCAGTAAACTTAAATGAAGAATCATCTTGACTTCGATTTCTTTGATAATACAATACAACTAAAATTATTATAATAGCTAAAATAATATATAATTGATTTTGTTTTTTCATTTTATAAATTTTCATTTTTTTCAATAGTACCCATGCTCAAATTTTCTCTTGTAACATCTTTTTTAGTATATAAATTAAAAACAATATATACTAAAGCTAATATAACTACTATTGTTAATATTCTATTTCTCATCATTGTACTGAATAATCTACTTTATTAATTCTACTTTGAGTAGTAAAAAAATATACTACTAAAACTAAAACTGCAAGTCCATAAAACATTGGATTTCTTAAAATCTTTTTCATATCTAATTTTTTCTAAATAAGTAAACAAATAAAAATACTAAAACTAAAGCTATAATTATTGGTAAAAATATAAAATCAGTTTTTTCTTTTTGTAGTTCATTTTCTCTAGCTTGTCTATCATATTCAGCTAGTGTAATTTTTTGTTGAGTTTGTGCGAGTAACTGATCTAATTGTGCTTGACTTACTGCTTGTTGAGTATTTATACCAATATCATCCCTAACACCTTGTAACTCTTGTAATGCACTTTGATTCAATTTTAAATAGTCATCATTAATAGTTTCCCATTTATCTCTTGCACTTCTATTTTTATTATTTTTTCTATCACAATATCTGGACTTGGTGCTACAAAGATTCAATGCTTTTTCAAAAAAATTCAATCCAACACCATTGTTACAATCAGAAACCATCTTTTTATATCCTAAATAAATATTTTCAGCATAAACTGATAAAACATTTATTTGATCTTGAACTTCAATAAGATAATTTTCTTTTTCTTGTAAATTACTAGCATTACTTTGTGCTTGTAACATTAATGCACCAGCGTTCCAATTTTCAGATGGAAACTCTTGTTGGCAAATTCCTTTTTTGATATTTGGTAGATCAACTTCTACTCTACTACCATTACTAAAATCATATACAAATACACTCATATTTAAATTTCGTAAATACTTCTATTTACATTTTCTGATATATTATAAAATATTTTTTCCTCTCTTGCTCTCCTTCTCATTCTCCTATCACTAATTTTAACTCGATCTTCATATCTTATACCACCTCCAATATTTTCTCTTACTCTTATTCCTTCACCACTTGTATATCCCAAAGTAGTACAACATTTGTAACAATTACAATTATCAGGCATTGAAACTTGTCTTGTTCCAATTAGTGAATCTCTACATAAACATATTTTTGCCATAATTAAAAAGTTATTGGTATATTAGATCGTTCCCATATTTTTCTCATATAAGGAGTTTCATAACACGAATTACTGAAAAATGCTTTAACACTCGTTTCGCATCCTTCAACACATTCACTGCTATATGAATTTGAAAAAGTTGCATTATTTAGTTCTTCAGCATACCAACCAAATAGATCTTTATCTACTCCCTCATAATTTCTTACACCAAATTCGGCATATATTTTTTGAAGTGAAGCACCATTTAAACATTCTAAAGGTCTAATTAATGCTTCCTCATTAGTAGAAGGTAATCCAAATACTAAAGTTTGTAACATAGCTTGTTCTTGCGAATTAGCTATTAAAACTGCATCTGAATTTGAGATCGTATCTGGATCAACTGGAACTGAATTATCATTTGGAGTTATTGTAGGTAAAGTAGTATTAATATAATCGTCAATTTCTTTTTTTGATCGGCTAGGAACTATAATTAAATATAATTTATATAAGATCCTATAAGCGACATAAAGTACTAATAAAAGTAATAAAACCTTAATCAGTACTTTAGGCCACTCTCCTTCAAACAAAGCAAGTTTCTTCATATTCTGCTATTCTACAATATCTCTTTGACATAAACATTTAACAATCTTGGCTCTATCATTTTCACTTACTAATCCTTTTCCTTTTAAATAACTTGCAGTTGCCATGCATTGTTCAACATACTCAGCAGTTCTGCCTTCATTATTTACATCTTCTCTTATAGACTGCCTAGAATCTGGATCGTTATCTAATTGAACCATCCTTTCATAGAATATTTGTTCAGCACTTGCATTTGGAATAGAATCCCAAAGATCAGCACATCCAAAACCTAATTTACTAGGCATTTTTTTTCTATAATATAAAAATATCAATAGAATTACTAAAGCTATTAATAAAGTCCTTGTGTTATTATTCATTTCTAGTTTTCGTTTATTTAAGCACCTCCATTGCTACCATTTGAAGTAGGCATTGGCTTTTTCATAAGCATAGGAGCTACAACCATAAAGTAAACTACTAGAGTAACTAGTACCGTTACCATAGTTTTTAAATCAAATAATTTCATTTTTAAAAATTTTTTTTAGTTATTAATTTATTTTCTCTTTTTTCTAATTGCCTTAATTACAAAAAACAAACCTAGAATTAATACAGAAACTAAAACAATTATACCAATTAATTGATTATTGTCTTTTTTTCTACTTTCTTCAGCTTGTTTATTTGATATTATAGGCATGACTTACTTTGTTTAAATTATCTTTTTCTTAATACTAATATTACTATTACTAACATTAAAACACCTAATCCAATAAGTATCATATTAGTTTGTTGTTTTTGTCTTTGCAGTTCTAATTGATACATTTGATTATTTAAATCAGCTTGTGGAGGTCTTAAAAATCCTAATCCATAACTTATTTGTAAAGCTAGATCAGTAACATTAAAGAAGTTTACACCTTCAAAAAAACCACCTTTTTTTTGTGGACATGGATCTTCACCAACTTCTGGAGGTCTGCAACCATTAACATCAGATTCATAAATTCCTTGACAACCACATTCTATTTCATTTAAATTTGTACTCATATTTTTATTTTCTATTTGTTAAAAACAATATTAAAACTACGAACATCACAAAAACAATTACACTAATAAAAACTGCTTGTGGTATTCCAAATATTTTTGTTCTTTCTATTTTTTCTAATTGAAAGGCCAAATTATCATTTTGTATTTGTTGTTGAACTTGTAATATATCTTCTTGCTTATATGATCCCCAAACTAATCCGACATTATCAAAAATACTTCCAATTGCTTGTGCAATTACGATCTCTGCTCCTCCACTTTCTATTCCAGTTGGATCAGGAGGAAGTTGGGATTGAAAATAACTTTCAAATCCACCAGTATAGTTTGTTGCATTATTCAAATAAGGTACTGAAATAATATAATTAATTTGCTCAACTGCCTTATCATTTGAACTTTCTTGTAATAGTTCAGAAATAACTTCCTTCAATTGTAAATTAGAAGGATTTTGTGAAAGTGGTATAGACAAAGAAGTAATATTTGCCTCAACTTCTTGTGGATTATTATCGATTATGAAATTAATTGCGAAATCTAAATCATTGTTTAGCTTATCAACTATTTGATTACTATTCATTGATATACTTCCTTGTCCATTATTTACCATCTTTACTAAAATTAATTATTACCTGAATTATACTAAAAATCCTTCTACAAAAAATGTTAGTGTTACTTTTTCTGTTGCAGTTACAGTAACATCAATACCAGTTTGGCCATCTACTACGAATCTTTCATCAATAGTTAATAGTTTTGAATCAAACTGAGTATTTCTTTTTGCTTTTGCAATAATGTTTGGATGCTTTACGATCCTTCCATCAATTGATCCTCTAGTAATGTCAAATTGTTGTGAAAATTGACCTGCATCAGTTGTAACTTGGTAGTTAAATCCTGAAATTACTATTGGAGTAGCACTTGTTGTATTTGCTAACGAACCATTTGCATTATCAGTTTCTAAAGTTGTTGAAGTTGCTGAAGCCTGAGAACCATTAATTGCTCTTAATACTTTATCAGCATCAAAAATTCTAAATGACTTAGCACTATTTTGTCCTAAATTGTCTAGTGTAACTGAAAATGCACTTACACTATCCTGATTACTTATTGTTTTCATATTATTATTATTGTTATTTTAAAATTATTAATTAAACACCATAAATATTAGTACTAGCATTATCATAAAGAGTTATTGGCAACCCATTTAATTTTTGAGGTGCAGTAATAACACTACCTCCTCTTGAATCAATTGTATCGGTATTTACCACTTTATTTAGTGTAGCACTTGCATTTATTTTTTCTATACTTTTATTATTGTTTCCAGTTTGGCAACCTTTTAAATTTACATCACCAAATCTTGAAACTCCTATTTGCTTTCTTAAAGGAACATTAACATCTGTTATCTGTCTTTTTGTTTGTCTTTTAGTCCTATAATTTTTATATAAACTTGGATTACTAAATCCTTGTGCATTACATGGACTACAATCTTTTTGACCAGTTCTTGTATTTAAATAACCTAAAACTATTCTACCATCTTTACATCTACATTCAGATCTGATAACTCTAGGAGTTTCAAATTGAATATCATCTTGTTTAGATTCATAAAGATTTTGAACTGGCTTTTCATTTACTCTTTTTGATCTTTTTTCAGGATCAAAAATATTTCTTACTCTTTCCTCAAAAACACCAAATGCTTGATATACATTATTTTCATCATGACATCTTGGATGATCTGGATTTGCAGTACAAAATAAATCAGGATCTTTACATTCTGGATTATTAGGATTTTTTTTACAAAAAGTTTCAAGTTTTTTGTATTCTCTACATGCAATATCATCTGGATATTTTATACAATATGCACTTGATCCAGTAACACCACTATCGTTTTTTCTAGGTTTGTTTGGTTTATATGGACTTGGAGGATTAAAGTTTCTTTTACCTCTATATGCTCTTGAAAATGGAACTTTATTAAAGTCCTCAGCTTTTTGATTTGTTGTATATATTAGTTCTGGATTAAGATTTCGGACTTCAATATTATCTATATCTTGTCTTTCATCTGGTGGAACTAATTCTGCTGGAATATCTTCGTAATCCATTGGAGGAGTATCAAACTCAAATTCTGATATTTCCTCTCTATAATCTTCTCCTTCGGCCATAAAGAAATTTTTACAAACAAAACAAATAATTAATTTTTAAATTATTAACTTAAAAATATATTTTATAAATATTTTGTTTATATATCAGTTAAAGGAAATATTTTAAAATGATGATGATCTGGATGCTCATTAACTTTGTCAATAGCTAATCTTAATTTATGTATCTTTTCTTTATCAGTACTATTTCTTAATCTTACTAAAGAATCATTTGTTTTGAAACATATTAAATGAGTTCCAAATGTATAAAAAGATGCTGGAACTTCAGATAATCCATGAGCAACTGCAAATACATCAACTGAATTATGTCTTCTTCTAATTAATATTCTTCTAATACTTTCTTCCATCCTACTTTTTAAATAGAATCTGCAATCATCTAAAACTAAAGATCCATTTTGAAAATCAATAAGATATTCTAAATCATCAATTGTTGGTGCTAATACTTTTCCAAATCCACTTTTTAATTCACCAGCTTTTTCTGGTGCAATTTCTTTAATATGTTGCCACTCTAATCCATCTGGATCAACAATTAATGCTTTTCTACCTTTTTCTTTAATGAATCTATTTAATAGAGTAGTTTTTCCAGTACCATTAGTTCCAACAATTATAAAAAATAAACTTTGCCTATACATTATTAATTTTTAGGATGATTTTTTTTCCACTTTTTAACTTTTTTAAAATAATCATATATTAGTATTCCTGAAAAAAACAAAATAATTGGGGATAATATAATTAAAAATAATGCAGTTATCATTTTTTTATATTATGAAATGAAAGTTCAAATAATGCAATTAACTTATATAAAAAATTATAAAATCCATTTACTCCACTACTATTTGTAGAATTTTTTGCTTTTGATATTTGTAAAACTACTAAAAAGTTTCTTTCAAAAAGATGACCAATACCATCAGTTATGTAAGGTATTAATATAGTAAATAATATATACCATAAATTAAATGTAAATAAAAATTCAATTACAAAATAAATTTGAAATAGTGAAGTTAATCCATGAAATACAATATTCCATGTTGTTTCATGCCACAATTTAAATTGTTCGTAACCTTCCCAAAAATTTTTCATGTCCATAATATTTGATCAGCATAATAAGAATTTGTTCCTTTTATTTTTCGGAATCTTTCATGCCTTCTTTTATACAATCTTTTTCTCTCTAAAGCAAATTTCAATCCCCTAGTCTGAATATAGGTTGCATAATCCCCATAACCTTTTGCACCTATACTAGCTATTTTTTTATTATTCTTAAATACATCTAATTTTTTATTTTTTGACTTTGAAGGTTTAATAATTACTCCAAGTTTTTTTGCATTTATTAATTGTTTTCTTTTTATTTTATACATATTACCATTTATTTTGAGGACATTTTTGATTTTTTAATTTTGCTTTCCAACTCAATTTGCATCCACACGTATTTGGTATATTATTTCCATAAGGTAAAAATATTCCACAAGTTAATCCAACACCTAAGCTATTTCTTACATCAGGACATTTTTTGCAAATACTTATTCTATTTTCATAATCTTCTTTTGGTATTAATATTTTATTTTTACCCAGCATTTTTATTCCCTTTATATCCAGTAGTTTTTCTTTTTTTGGTATCTTTTGATCCTTTTGGCCTTCCTTTTTTCTTAGGTTGATCATTAGGAATTACTAATGGTTGTATTTCCTGAACTATTGGTTCAGGCCTTTCCAAAGTTTGGCCATTAGTTTGTTGAGGTGGACTTGCAACTTTAATATTTGAAGGAATATCATCAGCAACATCTTTTGAAACTTTTGGTTTTTTCATTTTTGATCTTCTAGTTTTTACTGCCTCCATCATTGTTGGTGCATATACAACTAATAATACAACTCCAAACATAACTTCAGGAGAAACTTTTGCACCTCTTTTTCTTAATAATAATTCAAGTGGTTTTTTGATCTTATTTTTTTTGTATTCTGAAACTGCATATTTCTCAGGATTATCAAAATCTTGTGCAATTCCCATAGCTAGAGTTTGCATACCTAAATCTATTATTTCAACACCCATTTCAGCCATTAATTTTTCATCTTCAAAGAATTTATTTTCAAAATCATCTGGGGATTCTTCACTAAAATATTTATCATTAAGATTTTCAACTTCATCTTCATCCATTTCTGGATCTTGTGTTTCTTCACCTTCAAATATTACATCTTCAACTGGTGAATCTGAATTTTCGTTTTTTGCATCTTGCATAGGGATCTTTAATACTTCAATTATTTCATCAGTATTTATTTCTTTTGCTGGTTCAATTGTTTGTTCATTTTGAACCGATTTTTCAGTCATTTCTAACTCAATTTTTTGATCGCTTTTTGAAGTTGTTTTTTTATCTATTGTTTGTAGATTTTCAACCTGATCTTCTACTTTATTCATTATTTTTTCTTTTATTTTCTTTGTCTTTTTTTCTATTTCTTTTTTGCCTTTTGTTTGTACATTTTTTTTAACCATAATTCAGGATGTTTTTTTAAATAATCTTTTTGTTTTTTTCTATTAATTAATTTTTTATCTGAATATAAATCAAAAATATCTAGTATATCTTTTTTTTTATTCATTAATTATTTAAATAATTTTCATTCTTACATTGCCTTTCAATAGTATCAAATATTTTATTAATACTCTTGATCCTTGCCTCATCAATTGTATATACTGAATATTTTTTTCCATCTTTAATAATTGTTTTGCTACATATTACAGAAGCAATAACCAATTTGCTTTCAATTTTAAAATGAAATAATTCTTCACCAGTTTTATATTCTTCAATTGTTAATTGACATAAAATACCATATGCAGTCCAGAAATCTTCTAAATCCCAATCCTTTTTCATGTATTCAAAAAAAGCATTTGGATAATTTTCTCTTATATGTTGCCAATCAATCTCCATAAATATATTCTTTACTAGGACTTAAAACATATTTTTTCATTTTTTTATGAGGAACAGAAAAATTACTTTTTATTTTTCCATCTTTCCAGCATTGTAACATAATATTATTATTTATATTCTGCAAAGATATTTTTTCTAGTTCAGTAACACTATATTTTAGTGAATTTTTTTGAAATATTTTTTGTATTATTTGTGAAACTGGATCATTTTTTGTTTCAAATTTAGGATGCCTTTGAAAATATATACCATCAACCCAATAAAAAATAAAATACTCTTGGATAGCTTTTGAACATTCTTTCATTACTCTACCAACTTCATAACATATACTAAACCAAATATCTCTCATTTGTAAATCCTCAATTATTTTAAAACTTACACTTTCTCCATTTTCAAAGGTTTCAATAATTTTTTTTGTTGCTATTGATCCTAATAATCTTAATCTAATATGTTTTGGAAGTTTAAGAGTTACTTCAAAAAACTTTTTTGATATATAACCTAAATTAAATGCAACTTGATAATATGCTTTTGTTATGTCCATTTCAATAACATTTTTAATATCTAAACAATCTCCAGTAGTTTCAACCATGTATCTAAGACTGGAATCAAATTCATTGAAATATATTTTTTTGTTATGAAATTTTATTTTTTTGTCTTTAGTATTTTCAATTATTTCTTTTTTTAATTTCTTTTGTAGAATTAATTCTTTAACAGAAACTTTCATTCCTTCAGCATAAATAAATTTATGATCTCCATAATTATCTGAATATGAAATAATATCTGAATTTTGAGTGCTTGAAATTTTATAAGGAATTTTCAATCTATTCAAAACATTTTTTTTGTTTTGAAATCCTGAAACATGACATCTATAAACCTTCTTCAATTTTTTTTCTTTTTATTTGGTGCTATTGATTTGTAAACTCTATTTAAATTTCTAGTTCTTAATTTTTGATATTGTTTATTATTAAATATCTCTGATCCAGTTCCTCTAAATCTATAAGTTTGGCCTGAACTATCTTTTAATCTTAATAATATTTTATTTTTAATTTGGTTTGGACTTTTATCATCTAATTTATCATCAAATTCATGTTGGCCAAAATATTGTTCATCAGGAACTACAATATCTTCATTTTGATATTTTTCAATTGCTTTTTTTAAAGTAATTTTTTCTTTTTTTGCAATATATCTTATTGCCTCAGCTAGATCAGATTTCATAATTTGGCCTCCCTTACCATCTTTTTGTCCTTTAGTAAATCTCAATGCTTTAGTACGATCATCTTTATTTTGTTTTGTTTGCTTGATTCTTTTTTCCCTTACTTTAGCTTTTAAATTTTTAAGATCTAAAACTTTTTTTGGATTTCCTTTTTCATCTTTTTTTGTTGCATCAACTTCATCACCAGCATCAGAAAAATCAATTTCAATTTCATATATATCTCCAGTAACTAAATCTTTATATTCAATTACTTTTACATTGAAACTAGCATAATTTTTATTTAGTATTGCCACTCATATAATTTTTAAAATTAGAATAAAAACTTACATTTCCTCCATGATGAACTAAATCTAAATCAGGATCAATTAATATTTTTTCACCTACTGATTTTACTCTCTCACAAAAAGCATAATCTTCAGATAAATGTTCTTTGTCTTTTATATCGCATTGGAAAAATCCCCATTGTTTTTCTTTATGTTCATAATATATTAATTCTGGATATTTTTCTTCAAGTTTATAGATTAAAGATCTTTTAAACATCATAAATCCAGTTCCAACTCTATTTACCTCTAATAATCCATCTTTTATTGTACAATCTTTTTTTTCATAACATGTATATTCTGAAGTTTTTTCTATTAAATCTTTTGAAGTTTCTGAAACTCCATTTATAAAGTTTTTTTGTATTTCATACCAATTTAAATGTTTTTTTGAATAAGTTCCAGCAACAAATATTTTATCATAATTCATTAATTTTAAAACATAATCAGATTTCCAACTCATATCTGAATCTATAAACATAAAATACTCTAAATCAGTTTTATTCATCCAATTACTAATACAAGTGTTTCTAGCTTTTGTAATTAATGAGGTATTATATAACCATTGATTAATAACTGGAATACCAGCTTGATTCAATTTATTATGTGTTGAAATCATTGATTCCATGTATTGACAATTTACACTTTCTGAATTAAAAGGAGTTGCAATATACAATCCATATTTAACATTTTTCATAGGATTTTTTTTGTGTTGAGAAACTGGTGCAATATAAAAAACATTTTCAGTAATCTTTATTTTATTAGTTTTATTTATTAATTTTTGTAAAAATCTAAAATCTTCTCCAAGTCCTTCATGATCAAAAAATATTTTATTTTTTAAATAGAAGGAAGTTTTAATGGCAAAATTAATTCCAACATTACCTAAAACTAAATCGGAAACTTTTGATTCTTTTGAAGGAATATATTTATTTTCTTGTAACATCCTTAGAACTACAATATCAAAATTAGAATCTAATTGTTTTGAAAATCCTTGCACTAAATAATCATCATCATCTAAAAAAACAATCCAATCAGAATTTTTTACTCTTTGTAATCCAAAGTTTCTATTTTCTCCAGCACTAGAACCACTTCCATTTATAAAAATATTAGTATTTTCAGAACCTAAATTTTCATCAATTATACTTTTTTTTGATTTTTTTAGTGTATCTCTAAATAAAGTAGGAATTATAAAATCTATTTTCATACTAACTTTGTATTAAATTCATCTTTTATATGATCTGAATCATAATGAGGCCTTACGTAAACTTTATTATGTATTTCTGGATGCTTATATTTTAAATATTGATGGCCTATTGTTTCATTATGATCTATTGATCCATCCCCAAAAAAAACTATTTCTATATTTCTATTTCCATAATAATATTTTGGATCTAAATTATGTAAATATTCATTTACATTTTTATTGACTATTTCAGAGTTTTCATTATTAATAACAAATTTTTTTGGCAATTGAGAATAACCATCTTTTTCATGATAAATCATTACTGGTGCTATTCCAATTAAAACATTGTTTTGGACAATATTATCCATACAATAAGTTAGATCAGCTAAATTACCACTTGTAGTAGGTATATTTAAATCAAATGGCGTAAGTAAACATTTTTCTGAATCTACCATCATAAAATAACCTTTAATCCAAGTTAAATATGAAAATTTTAAATTATGTATTAGATTTTTTTTAGCAATATTTATATCATGAGTTTCGTAACATGATATTAATTGACAATCTTTTTCAATCATATATTTTAATGAAGTTTCAATAATGTCATTTTCAAAAAATAAAATATCATGATCTAAAAATAACCAATATCTTTTTCCAGTTTCAATAAATTCTTTTCTTAAACTTTCCATATTCTCATTGATCTTTTGATCCTTTACAGAATATATTAATGGAACATTTGCATAATATTTATTCCAGTTTTTTATGAATCTACTCATATATTTATCAGTATTTGTATAAACTCCTACTGCTAAATTATTTATGATAAAATCTCGATCCATTTTTTAATTACTTTTTCTTTTTGTAAAGAATCTTTTAATTTCATTTCAGGCCTATGACTTTCCCTCCATTTGAAAACTTTTTCTACAATATGAGTTATATCATGATTATCAACTCTATATCTATTTGTTTTAACAAATTGTTCAGTAGGATTATATAAAATTTCTCTAGTAGCACCTAAATCATAACAAAGTACTGGAGTTCCTACCATATTTGCCTCTGCATTAACACATCCAAAAGTTTCTGGATATTCTTTATTTAAATGTAATTGTAATAAACTTTCTTTTTGATGGTGTAATACTTTACTTCTTGGAATAGATCCTAAATTTATAATTCCATCTACTTTTGAAAAATCATATTTTTGATCATAAGTTGGATTACCTACATATAATTTAAATTTTGGATTAAATTTATACAAATGTTTAAATATTTCTACTGAAAATTCTAGTCCTTTATGTCCAGCACTAAAAAAGCATAGTTTATTTTTATCATAATCTATATTTTCATTTTTTATATCATTATGATCAGGAATAAAAAAATTAATAAATTCTATTTTTGAATTTTTAATTTTTCTTAACTTGAAATTTATAGCATAATTTTTTTTATGCCAATTAGAAACACAAATTAAAGTTGAGTTTTTTAATATATATTCTAAATCATTTGTATTAAATGTAGTCCATACTGAACTTTCAAAAAAATCATGTAACCAAATAAATATTTTTGCTTTTGGATATAATTCTTTTAATTGTCTTACATTTTGTGGATTTCTTTGTATTATAATAATATCATAATGATCAGATAATTCTTTTTTTTGCAATTTTTTAAAAACAATATCTTTTTGAATATGATTATATTTTACAAATTGAGTTGCTATTTCAACTTCAAATTTTTTTTTTAGTTCATTTGCTATATGTAGCAAATAACTTTCAGATGCTCCGATTCCCTTTTCATCCAGAATATTAAAATTATATTCATATGGAGCAACCGAATCAAAAAATAATATTTTTTTCATTTATAATTCTTTAGGATCTATGTCTTGTAAAACTTTTGTTATAACATATTCATCTGATTTTCTCTCTTGATCTTTTTTTTTGATTTGTAATGCTATAACTTGAATATGAATTTTATTATCAACTAGATCTAACATGATTTTACTTCGTTCACCATCTTTAAGATCTTGATGATTACGCAAATACCCCTCCAATTTTGGTAGGAGGGGCTTAAGCATACCTTTAAGTAGTGATGCACCTAGCATGACTAGAAAGGTAAATCAGATTCAGAAATACTTGCTTTGCTTGTTTCTTCCTCATCTTTTGGTTTTAATTCTAATTGTGCTGAAAGTGAAAGGTATTTATTACCAGACTGAGAAGTTGTACTCCATGCTGATAATTTATACATTTTTCCTTCTATATTTAAAGTTCCAAACATATCAGGTGAATTTTCTTTACTTTTTACACTTGACTTATGAAGATTACCTCTCATATTAGCAACTTCATATCTTTTATTAGTATTCATAATTAATTAATTTTAGTTTTAGTTACTCTTTTATAGGATTTTCACTTTCCTCCTTTTTTGTTTTTATAATTATTTCCTTATCAATATTATTTCTCATTAGTAATAACATATAAGATGATACTGGTAAATTTTCTTCAGTTGCATCCTTTCTTATTCTTTCATATAAGAATTTATTTTTTCCTCTAAAATGTAATAAAACAGAATATTTGTCTTTTCCTTTCATAATTATAGTTTTTCATATTCATTACGAACTATTGAAATAACTTCATCTATTAATAATAAATCTCCTTTTGATCTGGTTCTTAAATTTTTAATTATGTTTTTATATAATAATCCTGAATTATCTGAATATCTTTTTTCTGGTATATTCATATTTTGAACATCATTTAACATTTCTTTTTGTTCAGCTTTAATTTCTTTGCTCATAGTTTTTTTTAATTGTTGTTAGTAAATCTTTTATTAAATTCATCCCACTTATTCTTCCATTGTGAAATTGTGCATAAGATTTTATAGATCGGCACATCAAACTTTTTTGCTCCCATTCTATTATCTCATCAATCCATTTTATTATAGATTCAACATTTAATTCATTAGCTGATTCTAATATTTTTTGAATTTCCTTATTATTTTTATCTATTGTTTTTTGATTTTTCTTTAGTATTTTATGTTCTTGGTCAATTCTTTTACCTAGATCTTTAATACTTAATGTATAAGACTTGCTTTTCATGTTTTTTGTTTGATTTTGACAAATTTATCATATATATATTGTGTATATTATATATATCAATATAATTATTAACAAGTTTTCAACAATGAGATTTGTTAGGTGGGGGGGGTTTAGATGAGT
>TARA_R100000231_G_scaffold15409_4_pt1 | contig 17420 bp, 14 predicted proteins | sample TARA_R100000231 | Tara Oceans TARA_R100000231 (sample SAMEA2620565) | marine metagenome | biome: marine biome (ENVO:00000447); feature: surface water layer (ENVO:00002042); material: "saline water (ENVO:00002010), including plankton (ENVO:xxxxxxxx)" | depth 5 m | reverse complement strand
ACCTTCTCCAAAAGGAGGTGAACCCTCACTTCTAAATACAGGCATATTCAAAGGCATTGTTGAGCCTCGTAGTGACTCAGCTATCTCTCTTAATTCTTTAACGGGATCTTCATCGGATCCTCCAACATTCTTTGCGAAACTAGCACCAAGTGCCGTGAGTGCTGCGGCTGGAGCAATTTGTCCAATGAAGGAAGGTCCAGACTGACGCGGAGGTGGAGGTGGAGATCCTCCATCTACTATTATTTCTTCTAAAGTAGTGCCGCCTCCTGTACCACCTGACGTACCACCTGACGTACCATCACCTGTACCACTTGCTATTCCATCTCCTGAACCACTTATAACACCCGCTCCTAATATAGGTTGAGACGTAATACTTTGATTCGGATTTGAAACACCAATAGAAACTCCCGGAGTAATTACTCTATCTTGTCTAAACGGAATGTCTGCTATACCACCTTGAGTTGATTGAACTTGACCTTGATTGAAATTAGGATTCATATTTTGAAATGTTCCTACGTCTCCTAAAGATTGAGGGATAGTTGGTGGAACTCTAGTTGCATTCATATCAGGATATCCTCCTTGTGGTGTTAGATCACCGCTTTGAGGAATAGTTGGTGGAACTCTAGTTGCATTCATGTCAGAATATCCTCCTTGTGGTGTTACATCACCGCTTTGAGGAATCATAGTTTTTTCAATATTTCTTCTTATGATTTCTGGATCATCAACTTGTCTATCATCACCTTGAGTATAATCCGAACTTTCTCTTGTAAAAGTAGGGCTTAAACCTTTAAATGTTCCATAGTCTCCTTTTTGAGGTTTACTTCTATCTCTAATTCTTGGTATGCCATAATAATTTTGATAGTCAGAAGTCTCTAAAGCACCTTCATCTGGATAATCATCTGGATAAACTATGATTTCATCAAATTGAGTAAAAGGAGTTGCTCTTATTCCTTGTGCTTCATTAAGTGTTTCAGGTAAGTCATAAAGTTGCACCGCAGAACCACCATTTGCAAATTTTTGCACAAACATTTTTCTGTTTAAAACATTTCTTTTAGCCATTCTAGAATCCAAAAGTCATATTAGGAAATGCACTCTTTAAAGCAGCACCAGAAAATGCAATATTCGCTCCTGTTCCTAACATTTGAAGTAACGGATTACTTCCTGGTGTTGTAGAAGAAGTCAATGTAGACATTCCAGTAGGAACTTTGTTAAACGCATCTTGTAAAAAGCCAAACTTTTGATATGGATACATCATTTGATTAAGTTTATTTTGTCTATCAGCTTCAAGTTCTTGTTGAGTTATATTTCTTCTTAAATTTCCTGCATCAAAAAATGCTTGATAATCAGCAAGACCCTGACCTTGAACATTCTGAGCCGTATTTTGTAAAGACTGACCAAGACCTTGAAAGCCTTGACCAAACTGACCTAAACCAGATGCTAGGTTTGCTTGTCTTGCTTGTTGGTTTGCGAAGTCTTGTCTCGATGCATCTAAAGCTTGAGAATATCCTCTAGAGTATAAATCAGCTAAGGCTCGTGACTTAACATCCGCTAAACCTCTATCTAACTCTGCTCTTTGAACTCCTTCTCTCGTGCTACCAAAAGCACCTGCCCCAACAGCACCTGCCGCGGCTTGAGTTCTAGCTATGTTTCCCTGACGATTCATCTCTTTCATAGTCGCATCTACAACTTCTTGCTGATACGGATCCATGTATCTTTGAACATCAGAAGGATCATAAGCTTTATTAGAATCTCGTAAAGCTTGAATACCTTCTCTAAATAAAGGTCTGGCTTTTGCTACATCATCAATACCCATATCTAGGTAGTCCTTATAACCACCAATACCTCTACCTTCTCGTAACTCTTGTCCTAAATCTAGAGAAGCTTCATTTGTAAAATAATCTGCGGGTGCGGCTTTTATCGCAGGAAGTTGTTCAACTCCTTCTGTTGGCGGAACAAATTCTCTTTTTGTTCCTCCTTGTCCATCCGGTACATCTCTATAACTTCCATAATATTGATCCATGAAACTTTTCAATAGACCAATTTGCATGGCCTGTAAATCTGGATCAGGCTGTGTCGCTTGACCTGCGTACATTGTATCTGCCATTAGCCCATCCTCTCTAAAGATTTCATCATTGAATACATTTTATTTGCACCTTTTTTACGATCACCGCCTCCGGCATTTCTAACTGCTTTAGCAGTAAATACAAACTCTCCATCAGATAGCATTGCAGGAATGTCATCGGATGTTCCAGTTCCTGGTCCGTTTATAGCTCCGCTTTTTCTAGGAAAGTTTTGAGCTATACCACCATCTGCATATTGTATCGCAGGTCTTGGAATTGGAACCATATACTGAGTAGGATTTTTATTATATAAGTCATAACCTCTTCTCATATCTATGCCATATAAATCATATGGTGATGGTGCAGCAGGAGTAAAGTATCCAGTAGCTCCAAGAGCACCTAAACCTAATAAAGCAGATTTACCAGGTGATTGTGCAATTGCTCCACCTATTTGACTAAGACCTTCTCCAAAATCATTTCCTCCTGGTCCTAATTTTTTAATACCGCTACCAATATCTTTTAAATAATCTGTAAAAGATATTTTATCTGAAGCCCCAGAAGGAGGAAGTCGATTTAAGGCATCTTGCACGCCTTGTTTCACAAAAGCGTTTTTATCTATTTGAACATCATATGGTTGTCCTGTTTGTGGATTTATACCTACGTTCATACCGGATTGCACATCTGTTACAGCTCCTGAAATGTTTTCATTAAGACTGGCAAGATTTCTAGTACCTGGGTCACCTACTTGAGCAACATTTTCTCCATACTTTCCCATACCTGAAATAAGTTCACCTTCCGGTGTCGTTGGAGCAACTTGCCCAGCTTGTCCAATTGTTCTCGTTTCTACATCAGCTGGCTTTTGTTGCTTGAACAGATTTTCTTTACCTCCTAAGAAACCACTTCCTTCTTGGAATCCTGATTTATATCTTTGTAAGAAAGTACCTTGTGAAGGATCTCCCATAGCTGCAGAAATTCCAGGAGCTACTACACCTGCTACTGCCGCTGACTTTAAACCACTAGTTATAGAATTTTTTAAACCATCTCCAGCTACTAATCCTGAACCTGTGCTTCCAACAAAAGCAGTTACTGCTGCTTGAGACGCTAATGTGTTTAATCCTAAGAAGTTTGCCGCAGCTGGTCCTGCAAAATATGCAAAAGCCATAGTAGTAATTAATCTACCTATTTTTGATTTAGCAAATTTTTTCACTCCCTTAACCACACCTTTTACTGCCTTACTAATTCCTCTACCAACTCCAGAAATTGCTCTTCCAACAGCCCTAAAAGGATTACCAATTCTAATAAACTCAGGCAAACCTGTGTGCGGATTGATTGTTCCTGATCCTCCAAGGGCTTTTAACAAACGAGCCTCGTCAGGATTTATGTGAGCCAACATGGTGTCTCCACCTCTACCTAAGGATGCCATGTACTTCGCAATCGGTTTCATAGAAACTTCTCCACCTTTAGAAAAAGTTTGAACTTCCTCTGGCATAGGTTGAGAAACATTTACCTCTTCAAGGGCGAGAGCTAGAGTAGATACAAAAGATGGATCGAATTGAGGTGGTATGTCTTCCGCATCTGCCCCTAACTCTATCAAAGCTTGAACTAATTGAGGATACATAGAAGGGTCACTCAATACTGCTTGAATCAATTGCTTCAAGGCCATAACTAATTCCTGAGGCATCTCAGCACCTTGCAAAATTTCTTTGAAAGCACCAACAAGCTCTGGATCTTCTGCCATAGCACTATCAAGTGTTGTATCCGAAAACTCTTTAGGAGAGACTTGCCGTCTCATTTGCTCAAAGGCTTGAACATCCTCTGGCCTTGGTCCTTGATTCGTGTTTTGTGTTTGAGGCATTCCCATTTGAGGGTTCAGCCCCATAATCCCCTCTTCCATTACATTCCTCTCTTTTCTTGTCCAATAGGCTGCACGTTATGAAAGAACGTGATTATATACCTATAGATTATCCTATAAAACATTAGTTTCTGTCCACTAGTAAAACACTTATTACCACATTTCCACTAGCCTGACTAGCTTGAAACTTCAACGTATCATTTGCTTCAAGGATCACGGGACCTTTTGCACCGCTTCCTCCAAAAGCACTTGTACCGCCTACCATTAGGTCAACAGCCGTCAAAGTGGGAACAGTTGTGGTAGATAAGGTAATATCAGAGGCATTACTATCTAGTCCTGCAACCATCTTAAATTCGTTGTCACTTGCATTTTTATTCTCTACAATTGCAGATTTTACAATTGCAGTTGTCGCGGCAGGAACAGTCATAACCGTAGTTGTTGATCCTGTAGCCACGTTTTTATGAAAAAATCTTCTGTATGAGTTAGCCATTTACCCTCCTAGAAACCAAGTTTGTGCTTGATCCCTGTTCTCTGTAACAGTAGGAGTGTAAGAAGAATTAAGTTGTAAAATAATTTGTTCTAAAGAACGAACAAGCTGATCAAATTGCTGAGGGCTGTAATCTCTTCCAACAGCGTTTGGCAATCTAACATTTACAATTTTACTCATCGTCTTCCATCCGGTTGTACGTCAACTCTTAATGTTCCATATCTCCATGTTGAAGATGCAGAACTACTTTCAATCTTTAAAGATATTTGTCTTCCTCTTGCTCGAGTATCTACTTTATCTGTTGTTGGTGTAATGGTATATGGATCAAGACTACTGTTTGTTGCATCTGCTTCTGGGTAAGATCGTAAAAATAAATTTACGTTTATATCTCCAACCTGTTCTTTGAAGTCAGGAATAAATCTTCTCATAAACATCATTTCATCACCATCACCAATATCAAAATATCCTGACTGTAAGAAGCAACTCATAGCAGAACCATTTGCATCTACACCAGTCTCATGTTCGTACACGAGAGTTCTTCCAGCAGTCAAACCACTTATGGTTGATACTGTATACGCAGTATTATTGTCTGGGAAAAACTCACAGGCTACTGGTTTATTGAATGTGCCAACATCTACCCATGTTGTTCTATGTATAGATGAATTTATATGCCAAACATTTTCTAAATAATTTAAAGTAACGGATCTATCAATCTGCTCTGCACTTGCAGAACAATACCACCAAGTCAACTCATTGAATTGAGAATTTATTCCTACAAAGAATTTATTTTTTTGAAACAAGTTGATGTCATCAAAAACATAATCTTGGACAGTACAAGGTAATTTTTTCACCGTACCATCAAATACGAAGAAAGCCTCTGTGCCCATCCAAAAAGCCAATCCGTTTACATCGGCTGCCGCATGAGCTCCAACACAACCACAGTTAGCTCCTAACTGGGTAAAACCAAAAGTAAATGGAGTTCCTACAAATTGCATACCGTGTAAAGATGTATCAGTCAAAATTAAAATTTGATTTCTAGATCGAACTGCTGTAACAATTTTATTTCCATCAGTTAGTCTTTGACCTCCTGCGGTGTTTTCAGCAGTCTCTACAAATGTGTTTATATCTTCTTGATTAGAGAACCTAACAAACATTGGATCCTGAGTACTTGATGTGCCGATAGTTGCTTCTGTTCCTAACATTACTAAATGTCTGTCAGGGGTAGATACAATTGAAAAAGCACTTTTAGTTGGAGCGTTTGTAACTAAAGCTGCTCTTGTCCCTGTTCCTACTGATGTATCCCATCTAAATATTTTTCCATCTTGTAATTGACAAAGTAAATCTTCTCCGAAAGTATCAAACTGCCATATTCTAGAACTTAACTGAATACCACCAGAACCACCAGAACGAGCAGTTCCCCATGCGTCTTCATTCCAAGTTCCTACTCCGAAACCATAGTCAGAATAATTTACAGAAGAACCAACATTGATTTGATAATCCGCAGTAGTTGTTCCTGTTGTCGCTGTAGAACTAGCTGTTGCTCCGGCAATAATTGTGTATGCGTTTACATTTGTAATTTGTTGTATTTCAAATTCACCTTGAAGACTAGCGTTTGCTATGCCACCAGGAGTGCCTGATGTACTAGATAAAGTTACAAAGTCTCCTTTAACAGCACCATGACCAGTATCGTTTACAGTTACAGTCGTGCTTCCAGAAGTTGTTGTAAAAGCATTACTCAAAGAGTTATTCTCTGACCGTAATGGAGTAATATCGTAATACACGTTTTGATAATTTACATACAATTTTCTATCTGTGCCTATTGCTAAGTAAGGTGAACCATCTAAACCATTCCATGTGTGAGAGTTACTAGCCATTCCAATTAAGTAAGTAGCTGTACCACTAGTTGATTGAAACTCTGTCCAACCTCCTATCTTTTCTGGTAAGGCATATCGAAAGCGAACGTTATCACAATCAATCCATCCTCCCTCAGCACCATATTCGGTGTTTTGTTTATCAATACCTGGTTTAAGAGAAAGTTTAAAATAACTCATTACTTAGACTCTAGTTCCTTTACTTTTGCTTCAAGTGTAGTGACTTTCGCAGAAAGCTCTTGTATTGCTTTTATCATTGGAGCAATAAATTCTTCATAAGCTAAGAACTGTGTAGAATTTGCATCCGTAGTATCTTGTATTTTCCAACCGCCAAAATCAGAAATAGATTGATTGGTCATAACTTGTTTTACTTCTTGAGCAATTAAACCATAGTGAGGTCTTACTCCTTCTCTTATAGAATATCTTGGAATATTATTCTCATCTAATTCTTGAAAAACAGAAGCTCCAAATTTTTTTGTATATTTTCTAGGTGTTAACGCATTTATAAAACTTAAACCTAAATCTGAGTCTGCAATATTATTTTTTTCTCTTTGATCAGAAACTTGCGTTACATTTCCTGTGTGATATATGTTCCCAAAAGCATTGTTTGAATTATTTAAACCTAAATCGACAGGAGAGGATTGACTTACTAAAGTTCTAGTAAATAAATTATTAGAACTAGATAACTGATATCCTATTCCACTAGCAGATATACTAACAGATCCACCCGCCTGACCTATCGCATAACTAGTGCTTCCCATGTAATATTGTCCAGATCCTGCGGTAGATAATAAAGGACTTGCTATAGTCTGCGTACTAGACCCACTAGTTTTTACAACTCCGGTTATTCCACCACCTAATTGAAGAGTTCCAGAGGTTGTAAAACTTCCAGTTAAAGTAATTCCATCTACTGTTCCAGAACCACTAACAGAAGTCACTGTTCCGCTTCCTGCCGCTGGAGCTTGTGAAACCCAAGTACTACCATTCCATGTGAGAACATCATTTGTGGATGAGCCTGTTCTTACAGTAAAAGCTCCTGTTCCATTACCAACTAACACAGCACCACTTGTAACAGACGTTAGACCAGTTCCACCATTAGCTACAGCAAGAGTTCCTGTAAAATCTGCAGCTGGAAAACTATCGATAGCAGCTAACGCGTTGGTTCCTGTGAGATACACAATACCAACTTTTCCTTGTGCAATCGTTACTCCTGAACCAGACTCTCCTGTAAGTTTTACGGTCATGTCATGGTTTATACCGTTTTTAACGATATATACTTTTTGAATCGCGGGAAGATTTAAAGTAAACGCACCAGAAGATGATCCTGTTATATTTAGATATAACTGTCTAAAATCTAAATCTTGAGAAACATCATCGCTAGTGCTAATCGTGTGAGAAGTACCAGATACAGTAACTGATTTGTACCCTCCCATACCTTTTACGATTTGCTTTAAATTATTATTTGTAATACCTCCCCACGTTCCAGATTCTGTTCCTGGAGTGATGAGGCTAAGTTTTAAATCATTACCATATGTCTGAGCCATTTTTTAACCTCTAATTAATTACGTTTGTCCATGTTGCACTTTGTGCATCGTCTACAGGATCCCAGATAACTGGAGAACCGATTGCTCCTATTGCTCCAACTCCAGAAACAAATACATCTTGTTGAAATTGTATCGTTACGTCTCCAACTGCCCCTGTTCCTGCTACACCTGTTACATTAACAGGTGTAACTATATCTACTGTTACACTTCCTACAGCACCTGTTCCTGCAACTCCTGTAAGAGTTATACTAACTCCCTCACTTACAGAAACTGTACCTATCGCTCCTGTGGCTTCAACACCGCTTGGCCTTGCCACATTTGTTTCTTCTCCTGCGGTTACTGTACCTACAGCACCCGTTCCTGTGACTCCCGTTAAAGTAAAGCCTACATTAGGAATGGTAACACTTCCTACAGCACCTGTTCCAGTAACTCCTGTCAAAGTGACAGTAATATTACCACCTGCATCAACTGTTACATCGCCAATGGCTCCTGTTCCTGCAACTCCTGTTGCATTTACCAAGGAGTCAGTATTTACCGATACAGTACCAAGTTCGTTGGTTCCTGAAACTCCGGTTGCATTAATATCTGCATTTCCTTGTACAGTTTCATCTCCTAGCTGACCTGTTCCTTCAACTCCAGTTACATTTACTGCAAAGTCTAAATTTACAGTTACATCGCCAACTTGATCAACGATACTAATTTGATTACCCATACTAGAGTGGTATTGGCAAACATAATATAAAGTATCTGGAGCATTGAATGGAACGGTAAAGGTTAGTGTGCCTACTTGCACACCATTGTTTGTAACCCCTGTGTTATACAAATTACTTGAGTCATACGGAGCCGCTACAGTCTGTAAAAAGAAAGGATGTCCTGATGCGTTTACATCAAAATAGTACGTTAATCCTCTAGTCAAAGTAAGAGCAGGATTATTGACTCCATCTACAACATATGCTCCTGTGACTGCGGTTACGGTGTATCGAATTTGTCCGTTTTCGACTCCAGTTAAATCTACACCAACACCTTCTGCTACAGTAACTGTACCAACACTTCCTGTGGCATTTACTCCTGTGAGTGTTACACCTACACCAAAATCTACGGTAACTGTGCCAACATCTCCTGTCGCTCCTACTCCTGTAACATTTACTGTTACATTAGGATCAACACTAGGTTGCCCCTCTGCGGAATAAGGTGCTTCAGAATAGGAAGAACTAGCGTATGTCATTTATCAATAAGACCAGATCGTAGGTCTGGGTCTACCCTCCGTATTTTCTATGGTGTCAAGATGTATAAACCTACTTGCACCCGAACCCTTTTGTGCGATTCCAATTCCTGTAAAACCTTTTTGCAAAGCTAAACTTAGTAAGTAAAAAGCATCTCCTCTCGCTACAGATATATCTGCTGCTTTTCCTGTGGTATGTGCTCCGCCACCATTTTTCTTTTTAGCCTCTACGGGATGGGTTACATCTCTAAAACCAGAATTTATTTTCATAGGCTTACCAAAAGCTAAACGCAAATCATTTAACTTATCTATAAACTCTGGGTTCATGTCACACTTACCTGTGTGCGAACATTTAAACTCGTGCATCGAGAAATAAGTGCTTGTGTTCCAATCTATCATTTTTTTATTAACCCCTTTATTTCTTCTGTTTTATCTTTGCTACCTACGGAACTACCAAAATAATATGAACATACCAGTCCAACTAGGGTAGTCAAATTACCAAGTAAAAAAATTAAAATATCTTTGTTTGCAGGAGTTACCTCAAGAAATAATATAACAGCAAACAGGGCAAACGCTAATCCTACAATGCCAAGAGCAAGCAAACTGGTGATAATTTTATTTAACCAGGGACTATGTTCGCTGGTAGAAATAGCCATTTCACGTTGTCTTGCACTATCTTTGTCGGCAAACTCAGCTTCCATGCGTTTGAGACTTCCGTCTTGCTCCATCTTCTTTAGTTGCTGAAGAGCCTTTTGTTTAGCTTGTGGATCGGGAATAAGCTTGTCTACAAGCTTTTCTCCTATTGGTAATAATCCTGATATTAAATTAAGCACTTGTTTTTTCCTTTTCTACTTTGTAAAACAATTTCTCTAGTTTACAACCTTTAACGGTTCTTGGCTCAAACCAGTTAAAGCCTCTCCTACTATTTGCACACCAGTAATAACATAAATTTCTTTGCACCCATTGCAATTTACAATAATACTGGTCCACATTTGGAACTAGCGTAGCCATCCAAAAAGCTACGGTGATCATTTACTTGCCTCTATGATTGCTGTCCATAAAAAATGTGATAACCAAATTAAAATTAATACGAGGGTTCCAATTGCCACTCCCATTTTGGTGTTATATAAGAAAGCTTTCCTTCTTCGCATCTGATCATATATTTGAGCTTTACGTTTGGCTTTGACCTCCCTACGTATCTTAATGAAGGATCTGTAGCCATAAGGTCCGTCCATTCCAAGATGGTGCAATTTTCCCCAGGTAAATTCATGTTTGATTGCATCTTCCATCTCTTTAATTTTCTTTTTTGCGATAAGTTCATCAAAAGCCTCCGCAGTTTCACTTTTATCCCATGTTAGTTTTTGCCATAGAGTAGGTTTCTTGTATTTCTTTTCTTGCCCCATCCACTCCTGTAAATCAGAAACATGGCCGCTCCAAACAGATAGTTGCTTGAAAATATCTTCCATGTCTCTTCCAACTTGAATGGCTTTTTTGACACCATTGAAAGCTAAAGAAGCTGCTGAAAGTATCGTTACTGGATCCATTTTTCATTCATCACCTATTCTTAAACGCTCTAACCGGAGGAGTGAAGTTATTTCCTTGATACACACCAGCTTTAACAATTCTTACTTCATCTATGTATCCATCGTAATCTCTCACAGTTTGACCATATTGATAACCAATTGAAATGTTTCCTCCATAATCAGAGTCTAAATTTGTAGAATTTGCACCAGAAGCTTCTGATGTTCCATTAACAAACAATTTTGCTGTTCCGTTATATCTTTCTAGGACAACGTGATACCAAACATTATTACTTATTGTTGTGGTAGAACCTAATTGAAGAGCCCAACTACTTTTATAACCAATATTTCCTCTAATTTTGCCTCCACTATCTACTCCAATCCATAGTGCGTTGTCACTTCCATCTCCAACATACACTAGTAAATCGCCAGGATTAGCAGCGGCTGCTGAGTAATTAAGAATTCTGAAGAAACATTCTGCGGTAAAATCTCCTGTTCCCATATAGTTAAGTTCTAAACTAGGAGAAGAGCACTCATCATCACCATCAAAATACATTGATCCGTTTCCAAACTTTTTGATGTAAGAAACTACTTTTGTATTTTCTCTTGTTTCAAAGGTGTTTTTCCCTGTGTTATCTATCACAGCACCATCGGTGAAGTTCATAAGTAATTTTGTATTTGTATCTGCTGTAAAAGGTGCTGTTGGAACTGTGTAAGTTGTGCTTGAAACATCATATATCGCAGTTCCTTTTATTAATCGAACATTAGACATATGTGCAATCATGTCATAAACTCCGGTAGAGTGATATCTACCAATATTTAAATTTGAAAAACTAACATTACTATTATGAGTAGCTGTACCTACTCTATTTCCATTAGAAAATAGAGAAACAGTAGTTCCCTCTCTAACTAAAGCTACATGATTCCAACTAAAAGCTATTAAAGAATTAGCCGCAGTATTACTAATAATATTAGCACCATTATAAAAATATAACTGTCGAGTATTACTAGAGTCATAACCTATTTGAGTTGTTGTGTTTTGTGGAGCAGATAAAAATATATGAAAGCCTAATGCTTCTCTTGGAAAAAGCCAAAACTCTACAGTAAAGTCTCCTGTTCCAAAATCGTGATCTGTAGTAGCTGGAACTTCTAAATAATCCCCACTACCATCAAAGTAAGCACTACCACCTACAACATCTTTACTGTAGGACCTAGACGGTGCAAGAGGTGCGTATGGATATACTCTTGGTGTTCCGTATACAGTTGGAGAAAAATTATTTGTAGACTTATCTACAAACGCATTTGAACTGCATACGAGTAAGCTTGTATTTGCTATAGCCGTTAAAGGTTTTGTTGGAGGGGTAAAACCAGAAGTATAAACCGCAGTACCATTTACTAAACGAAAGTTTGAAATATATCCAGTAGGAACTCCAGTTCCAAGTGTAAAAGAACCAATATACTTATCTACTGCTGAATTATTTACCGCACCACTAATTGTTGCAGTCGTTCCAGCGACTCCATTGAAATATGGAGTAATTGTATTTCCATCTCTTACGAGGGCTAAGTGATGCCATTGTCCAGCAACAAAAGTTCCTCCGTAAGAAACACCAGAAGCAGTATTCCAACCACCACCAGCCGTAGTTACATAGTACACTAGACTAGAACCATTTTGATAAAAAGGAATAATACTAGCTTGTGATCCTTGACTGCCAAAATCACAAATAGCTTGATTATTTGTTGAAACATCTAAAGGAAGATACCAGACTTCAAACGTAAAATCGTTAGAACCTACCTCTAAAGCAGCGTTATCTGTAAACACAAAATAATCTCCACTACCATCAAGATAAACACTCCACTTACCTTCTTCTGCACTAAAAGGGCTAAACGTACCTTGAGTTGCGTTTCCTGTTTTAGTTACTAGATTTTTAAGAGTAGAAGAATCTTGAAAAGAATTATTATTTACATCTTGATTGTTCTGTAAATTAAGAAGTTTTGTTTGTCTTTTTAATAGTTCAAATGGGATAAGTTCTTTTATAGCTGTATCACCATTTACAGTAATAGAATGACTTGAAGAACTATTATCAATAAACCTATTTGATTGACACATTAATAATTTAGTATTTGCATCAGATGTAAAGGGTGCTGTTGGAACAGTTATTGTTGCTCCAGATGTGTAAACAGCAGAATTTTTTATTCTTAAATTTGAAATGTAATTTACACCAGAAGAAACACCACTATACCAATAAGCTACTGTTACATCTCCTTTAGTGGAATGAAATTTCATATCAGTAGACGCATAAGTGGTATTTGTTGCATCTCTTGATCCATTAATCCATAAATCTAAAGTTCCAGAATTATCTCTTTGAAGAGCAAAATGATACCATTGATATGCCTGAATAGTTGTCGTTCCAGTAATCCAATATGTTCCATTATTTCCTGATGAGGCAGCTTGATAAAACTGAAATACATTGCTAGTGCTATTTCTTTGAAAAACAGTACCCCAACCAGTTTGACCAAGTATTGTAGTTCCTAAAGTAGTGTAATATATCCAACCTTCAATTAAGAATGGTCCAGTTCCAAAATCAAAATCTGTAAAATTGGTATTAGTTAATTGTAAATAGTCTCCACTACCATCAAAATAATTGCTCCAATACCCATCATTAAACGGATTAAATCCTGAAACAACGGCATCTGCATACGCTGCTATATTATGATTTACTGGGGATCTATCTTCAATGTATCTTGAAGCACAGGCTAATAACACTCCGGTTGTTCCTGAAAAAGGTGCATCGGGAGGAGTAAATGTACCCGTGTACAAAGCTTTAGCAGTAAGTCTCATGTTTGAAATGTATCCATCTAAATAATGACTACTGTCTCCCATACCTATTGTTGCATCAGAAGTCTCATTTAAATTTATAGAAGAGGTAGAACTTGTACCTACACTAACTCCATTAAAATATAAAGTGACTTGCCCTGAACTGCGAACAAGTGCCACATGAGTCCATTCGTTTAAAGTTAAAGAAGAAGATGACGTAATTTGTGGAGAATTAGTATTTAAGTAAACTCTAATGTTTGAGCTATTATTACCAGATTGTAATAATATATTGCCACTTTGAGAAATATAACCATGACTATACCAAGTTGTGTAATTTGTAGCAGTTTCTTGATAAGCCCAAAATTCAATTGTAAAGTCCCCTGTTCCAAAATTTAAAGAACTAGAGTAAGTAACATTTAAATAATCTCCAGTTCCATCAAATTCAACAGAGTTCTCACCTTCAGTTAAGGTTAGTTCTACTGGTTTTATTGGAACAGAAGTTCCATCTAAAGCCCTTAAAACAACTTGAAGGTCTGAAATATATCCATACCAGTAATGTTGGTTGGTATGTCTACTTCCTATTTCCCAATCATTTGTTGATGCGTAATTGTTAGTATCTGCATAATCACTACCGACTTGCGTTCCATTTACAAAAAGTTTTGTAACATTTGATTCTCTAACTAATCTAATAAAAATCCATGCGTTGTTATTTATTACACCAGAACCAGTAATACGAATATTTCCTGCAGTATAGTAATATAAGTTAGAACCATCTGTATAAATTACTGGTTTAGTATCTGAATCACTTGATCTTGTATCTAAAATCACAGGATATGTTCCGCTAGATGTTCTGTAAACCCATACAGAAATAGTAAAATCAACTGTTCCAATATTCTCGCCACCAACTACTGTGAGCCTGTCACCAGTACCATCAAAATAATAACTACCATAATTACTTACAGTAGCGGTTGGTGTGTAAGAAAAGTACGGAAATGGTATTACTTTTGGTTCTCCATTTACAGTCATAGTTCGTGCATTTGCTGAGTTATCTACAAATCTATTTGATTGACAAGTAAGTAACTTTGTTTCTGAACCAGTTGGAACTAAAGGAGCTGTTGGAATTGCAAAATTACTTGTTCCATAAATTCCAACCCCTTTTGTAACTCTAAGGTTTGAAATATACCCTGTAAACATGGAAGTACCTAGTTCAACATTTCCTCCAATCGTTGCCTTGCCATTTGCTGTTAAATTTCTAGTAAAGGCAGGTGTGGTTGAACTAACAGTTCCATTTGTACTGAAATACAAAACATTACTAATTCTTTGAACACATAAATGGGTCCATTGTCCTTGTGGAAAAGATAAGTCCGTACCTGAATTAAATTGAGCCCCTGAGTAAACAGACATATAAGTGCCATTCCATACTATAGCTGACATATTGTCTTGGTTATTATTGTTTGAGGTTCTTAAATCAAGAAGAACTTTTACACCACTAGATGTACTTGTTGTTGGAAAAGCAAAACATTCAAATGTGAAATCCCCTGTGCCGAAAGCAAAATCAGAACTTGTTGCTGTTGTTAATCCATCTCCACTACCATCAAAAAAATTACTCCAATACCCCTCTGGTACATTAAAAGGATTCCAATTTGTCGCTTTTGCATCTCCTACTACTGTAATTTCATGGTTAATTGATGACTGATCATCCTTGGAGGGTGTCTGACTTGTATCACCATGTAAAAGTAAAACAGTATCTTTAAAGTTCGGATCACCAACAAAAGGCCATGTGCCTCTTTTTTGATTTTGATTTTGTTGTTCTAGTGTCCAAATACCAGGTGCTGAATCCTCTGTTGGAACAACAGGGTTCGCTCTAACAACACTTCCCGAATATTTTTTACGCATACTCATTATGTAATACTCACACTATTTGCACTAAAAGATAAACTGGTTGTTATAGAAGTACCCACTACATCAACATCAATATCTGTAGGCTCTATGATAAATGTAGAAGAAACTATAGCACTTGCCTGAACTCCTGTTAAAGATACGTTCAAATCTACTTCCTGAAGAATCCAATCTAGTTTTTCCTCGTTCCATTGATAAATACCGCCATCTGTAGGATATGCTTTTGGTGCTTCCCATACACAAGTCTCATCGTTCAAGACCCATGAGTTAAATGGTTTAGGTGCTATAAAAGCATCACGAGAAGAATCATAAGTAAAGCCTTTTCCTGCATAGTTTTTACGCATATTTGCGTTATAACTCGTTTGTTTCCATGTACCGCCAAGAATTTTTTCTAAATGAGCCTGACCAATAGATTCTTTTTCAACACCTTTTGCATCCGCAGTATCTTCATTGCCTACAACGACAACTCTTAAAACAACATTGTTAGAATCTAATTCTGCAAAATGAGCCACTTTATCCTCCTTGTTGCTTCTGTATTTGTTCTATTTGAGCTTTTGTCCACACAGTAGGTATCTTATCTTCTACCTCTTTCATTAACTTTTGAACCTCTCTTACTTCTTCTATTGTAGGGCAAGGTCTTTCATCTTCCCACCTTGAAAAATGTAAACCACCATTTTCAGAACTTAACTCCCATCTGGCATCTGGCCTAAGTAAATGAACCGCAATATCCACCCCTGTAAATCTATAAATCTTTTCCATCAATCTGTCCTTAGCTTGAGTATCACGATTCCAGAACCTCCTGCCCCACCTCGACCATTTGCACCACCTCCTCCGCCAGCACCAGCACCTCTTTGAGCAGTTCCATTAGATCCATTGCTATTTCCGTCACCACCATCTCCGCCCCCTCCAGAGCCACCATCTCCTGCTGTAGAAAAACCTCCTCCGCCTCCTCCAGCATAAGTAGTTGCTACGCCTATTAATGATGAAATAGAACCAGATCCTCCGTGTCCTGGACCTCCAGCATCTGTGCCAGCTTGTCCTGCACCACCCCCTCCTGCACCAGAAACAGAGCCCCCTCCTACTCCATCACCACCATCATTTCCTTGACCTGCTGTGCCTGACCCGTTTCTTCCAGAACCTGCACTTTGTTGTGCTCCTCCACCAGAACCTCCATCATATCCAGCATAATTTGGTGAATCAGGACTAGAACTACCCCCACCTCCACCTCCAATAGACGTTATGGTAGAAAAAGAAGAATCGTTTCCATTATTTGTTGCACTAGCTCCACCTGCACCTATTGTAATTGTATATGTGCTTCCTGCTACAACAGAGTGTTGAGTTCCCTCTCTAAACCCACCTGCTCCGCCTCCTCCGCCTCCATTATCTCCGCCTGATCCACCTCCCGCAACAACTAAAAAGTCCACAGAAGTTATACCAGTAGGGCAAACCCAGTTTTGTGTTTTTGTAAATTCAATAGCATTTGCTATCGGGAGATTATAACGAATGATCACGATTCCAGAGCCACCATTGCCGCCAGGTCCACCAGGCTGAGAAGAGTAACCACCACCCCCGCCTCCACCACCAGTATTTGGAGATCCAGAATCTGCTTGACTATTTGTATTAGCAGCTCCATCTGCTCCGCCACCTTTAGAACCATTAACAGTTGAAGGATTTGATCCTCCTGCTCCAGGTCCAGGACTTGTATTAACGCCAGAGCCACCACCTCCTCCACCTGCGTAAACGGTGCTAGTACCAGAAATAGATGTCTCTACTCCTTTTCCACCATCTCCACCTCCATTAGATGAGGTTCCATCTTGACCTGCATTTCCTGCTCCTCCACCACCACCTGCAAAATAATCATCCACATAATCGCCTCCATCATTTCCTTCTGAAGGAGAATAACTTCCTGAATTCCCACTAGCTCCAGCTTTGTGTGTTGCGTCTCCTTGACAACCACCACCTCCAGAACCCCCTGAAGTTGCAGTCTCTCTTACAGAAGGAGGAGCGGTATCTCCTGCACCCCCACCACCTCCTGAAGAAGTAACAGTTATACTTCCTATTTCAGAGTTGTCTCCTACTGTTCCTCTAACAGGACTTGTATTATCACCTCCTGCTCCACCAGCACCAACAGTTATTGTGTATTCTGTACC
>TARA_R100000231_G_scaffold3046_3_pt1 | contig 18039 bp, 25 predicted proteins | sample TARA_R100000231 | Tara Oceans TARA_R100000231 (sample SAMEA2620565) | marine metagenome | biome: marine biome (ENVO:00000447); feature: surface water layer (ENVO:00002042); material: "saline water (ENVO:00002010), including plankton (ENVO:xxxxxxxx)" | depth 5 m | reverse complement strand
ATTTCTTGTTTTGTAATCTCGTCTAGTTCTTCTTGATTACGTCTAGTCTCTAAATCATCTTCTAAAAAACTAAAATCATCTTTTAATGAGTTTATATTACCTAATACATCAGTTCCTAATTTTATATGTTTAGGCAATTCATTTATAAGTTTACTTGCAAATTCTAAATCGCCTGTTAGTTCTACATATTCTTTTAAACTTTCCATATACAAGTCTCTTGCTTTTGTTTTAGACATACCACTCTCAACTGCTTCTTTTATAAAAGTAGATATGTCTTGACCCATTTTTACGAAATCATTACTGTCAGGGTCAAAGAACTCTTGTACTCCAGTTTTATAATTTTTATCAAATTGTTCTCTTATCTTTACAAGTTGATTATTAATATGTTCATTTTCTGTATTGTTTCTAAAGTTTGTAGTTTTAGAAAAGAAATTTTTTTCTAAAGTTATTGCATCATATAAACCAAGATTATTTTGTTTTATAAATTTTTTTAATTCTTCTTCATAAATTAAGTTAAATGCGTTAGGGTCTGTGTTCTCTCCTAAGTTTTCTTCTGCGTATCTTTTTGCAAATATACCTTTGAACTCTTGTACTTTAGTTCCTAATTCTAACTCTTGTAACTTTTCAATATAATATGGATTTGCTTCTCTAGGTATTTCACCTTTATCTACTGCACTGTTAAAACCTTTTTTATTTTGTACTTGTTGGTTATAAAATTTAACGGCTTCAGCTTCACTAGTTTCTTTTTGTTTTTGCTCAGCTACTAAATTTCCTGTAGTTAATGCACCTTCCATAAAATTACTAAGAGAATTTGTAAAATTTTTTAATCCTGCAATTTCAGGCTCAGCTTCAGGTTTATAAAATAAATTAAAATCTCTAGAAACTACGTCTGGTAACTCTCTTTTTAAATCAAGTTGTGGTGTGTTAAATCCCTTAGCCATTACACTGTGTCCTCTAAATCATATTTAAATTCTTTTTCATATTTTCTACCGTAGTGTGAGTTAGCAACATTCATTGCACTAGAAGCAAAATTCAATATTGGATTAGGTGGTGATACATAAGTAGATTGACTTTCTTGGCCAAATTGTATCGCATCTAGATTACGTTTATATTGTGCAACATTGATGTTCATATTTCTTTCTAATGATGCAACATAATTACCTTGTGTTCTATAATAATCTTCTAGCAATCTATTAGTTGAACCTGTTAATGCTAATCCTCTAGCACCTGCTTGTGTAACAAATTCTGCTTCTTTTTTTCTAGTTAGTAGTACACCTTCTAATTCTTTTTGAGCAGATTGTTCTTGTACTTGTCTAATACGTAAGCTTTCACTGGCATATCTTTTGATAGCATTGTTTCTAGCTATTTCATTTTGTTGTTGTTGTCTTTTATATTCTGCTCTTTCTGCTCTCTGTCTTTGCACAAATCCGATTGCTGAAGTTGCTAAGCTAATCGCTGTAAGTGTTTGAGCAGAAGTAAGACCTGCTAAAGCTAGTGGTACGCACATAATTTTACAAACTCATAAAAATCTTTATTGAGAACTCCTATTTTTCTTTTTGATATAAATGTAAATCCACACCAATCTAACCATTTGATGTGAAGCTTATTTCTACAATCAACAACATTCCATAAAAGAGGATGTTTTTTATTATAAAAATTTACAATGTCTCTACATTGTTTTAAAAATGCTATTTGTATTTCAACAATATCGTTTGTTGCTAACATCCATATAGCACCATTACTGGTTACTCCAAATGCACCAACAGGCACATCTTTAGGATTAAAAATAGTGTAACAAGTTTCTGAAGTTTTATACGACAGTAACATTGCTTGTAGTGGCGCAAGGCCAACTAGTGATAATATTTCTTGTTTGTCTTCGTATCGTAAACGAGGTGCAAGAAATCGCATATCATCTAACGTACTACTTTTAAAATAACTAAATCCGTTGTGTTGGGGTAACATAATATCCTTCCCAGTTTGCATTTATAAAATTGCAAGGAAGGTGACTATCGTTAAGTAACTTAATAGTTAGCTTGTCATTTTCGGACTGAACCGCAAAAGCATAATCACCGTCTTCTAGATTAACAGTACCCAGTAATCCTGTACCTGTTATTGTTCCTGTAAATGTTGTTGTAGAAGTATCTCTACCTACTGGTGTAACTTGTGTTTTAAAGAAACCTGTATCATTAAATGACACTGACCAGTTTCTTATTTGCAACCTACCTTCTTTTACAGAAATTCTAGAACCTTGACTATCTGCTATCTGTACGAATTGTTGTGAGAACTGAAATAAAAATTCATACTGTTCTCCTATAAAATAATTAAATGATGTTATATCTCCAGTAACAACAATACTTGTACCTGATTGTGATACTGTATTTATTTCTCTACCTGCTTTGTTTGTTGCACCTGAACGGCCAACAACTTTCATAGTGTTTGTTATTGTATAAGGTAGTGTGATTGTTGTTTGATTTGTATTTGCATCATAACTTTCAGTAATCTGTGTGTTATCTAATTTTCTATCTAAGTGTGTTAGATAGTTAGAACCTGTGTCAACAACCGCAGGTGAAATGTCTAGTGTTTCTAAATATACACCGTCACTTCTTTCATTCACTAAATATAAAATATTTTCAACAAACTCTGCACTTAGTATTGTATCAGTTGTGCTAGTTCCGTATGTCCATTTGTGCCATGCAGATTGTAGTCTTTTGTTTTGTGCAACGTAACTTTGGAAAACATACAATGCATTTGGCTCGTCATCTGACAATGCTATCAGCATATTTTCGTTTGTTGCAGTAGTTAATTTAGATACGTTAGCAGGAATAAATTTAGGTACGTTAGCAGTTATGTCGTCTGCTTTTTTTGTATCAGTATCACTTGCTATAAAAAATTCTCTTACACCTGAGAAGTTACCTTTTTTAAATATAAAGAATACGTTAGAGCCTGCTCCTACAGGCTTAACAGTTTTAGAAGATTCAAACTCAGTAGTAACATTTATTGATACATTACCTGCCGTTAGTGTTGCACCACCTTGTATCATAAATTGTGTTTGGTCTGAGAACACTAATAGTTGTTCGTCAAAAGATATTGCATGTCTTAATATAGAAACTTTAGTATGAGTTGATGCTATGTCTATAGGGTCAGTGTCTAATATTTGTGTTACTGTCTCAGGAAAATAATTAAAAAATTCACCTGCTCTTGACATAACAACATTCTCGTCTGTTAAAAATCCAAGTCTGTTTCTATGAAAAAACATGTCATTAATTTTTCTGTCAATAAAACTAGGATTAGGTGAACTTTCTAAATCACCTGCAACTCTATTACCAAAAGCAGGCACACTATAATTTGTTGCATTGATTGTATAGTTTGTGCCGTCTACTTGTGTAAATCTAAAATTACCGTCAGCAGTTCTAATAAGAACATGTGGCATAGTCTGTTCGTCTATTTCAATTAATGTATTAGGTTCTACAGTTTCTTTCCATACTCGATTGTCTTCTTCATATTTTACATAATAATTATCAAAAGCATTTTGTGCATCACCAACAACAGAAACAACCATGTTATTAATAGCAGGCAATGGTAAGTCAGAAAAACTTTGTACTTCATCTTTTACTACCTGTGATGCTTGGTCACCAAAACCGTCAGAAGCAGAAGTAGTTAATGTGCCTGAAGATTTTATTATAGAAAATGAACTATCTCCTATATTAGCTACAGAAATATTTGGTAAACTTATTGCACTTCTTAATGCATCTCTAATACCTTTTGTTGATATTGTTCCGCTAGATGAAGTTGTGTGAGTAAATGTAGTGCCGTCAATAGTTATAGAATATTCAGTGCTATTGACACCTTGTAAAACTGTATAAACTGCTTGCTCTATTTTAGCAGGTGATGTTGAAGTTTTCATTGTTACTGTCTTTGATTTATTTAAGACAAAAGTAAAATCAGCAACAGTAACACAAACAAAGTCTTGTCTTGGATTTGTTGAATTTAAATAAGTATTTGCTCCTGTTTGTGAAACAACTGTCTTTTCTGTGCCGTCAACTTCGAATGCTCGTATAGAACCATTTTCAATAACAACAACATATCTTTCTGTTGTATCTCTATTAATCGTATGTAGGAAAGGATTAGTAAAAGAAGTATTACTAATTTTTGCTATGTGATTTGTTGGTGGTCTTTTCTTTAGACCTTCAACAACTGAACTGAAACCGTTGATTTGCTCAGAAGCTTGAGAACTTAATCTAAGTATCTCAGGTTGTTGAGAAACACCTTGAACTAAGTTTGGTATAGTTCTCGATACTAGTGGCATTAATAGACCCTATTATTTCTTGTTATTGTATATGCTTGGTCAGGAGTATCGAAAATAGAATAATCTCCTGTAGTTGCTTCTGCTTGCTTAAGAACAATTAATGCTCTTGCTTCGTCTTCTGTAGAAAATTTGTGTAATGCGTTTGCACCAAGTGTTCTATCGTGGAACACTCTAGCACTTCTTATTGTGATGTATCTTTTTGCTTGCTCAGGTATTTCGTTAAAAGGTAACAAATATACAATTACTACATCCTCAAAGTTAGTATCAAATATGTCTGTATTTTTTGCTAAGTTATATAAATAGTTATCTCTTTGTACTATATCGTATTGTACTCTTGAGTATTTATTATTATCTAATTCTACACGTAATATGTTTGTAGCTAGTGGTATCTTATTAGAAGTATCTCTAGATAAGGTAACTTTATAATGTGTATTAAAATGCCACCCTGCACTTTGTACTTCTCTTGTTATCTCAGATAAAATATTAATAGCTACTGTACCGTCAACTGGTAAAGACCCTGATAATGTGTTCAGTGGTGCTTCACCAATAGTTGATAAAATAGTATTTACGGCTTCAAGCTCCGTTGTTCTTGTTGTTGTTGTCATATTCTACACACTTAAAATGATAATCTCTTATTCCTTCGTCTTTTAAAATTTCGTCTAGGTCGTTTCCTTGTTTAATACATTTAGCAACAGTTTCGTGTTGTTGTTTTAAAGGAGTACATGTTAGTTCGTTATATGCATCAGGCGGAAAGCACATAAAACCAATTAAATAAATAAGTTTCATAAATAAAAAAGGGGGGAACTAAATCCCCCCATTGTGGTTATTATTGTGTTTTGATAGACACTGCACTCTCAGGTCTTAATACGTTTGAGCCTACTGCCATTCTTGCAGTCATTAATGTACCAAGTCTTCTTGGGTCATAAGTTGTCTCAAGCACTAAGTCTTTAAGTTTTACAGTACCAATCGCTGATGAATGGAATAAAGTAGCCACGTGATATTGGCCGTCAACATTATATGTGTTGTTTGTTCCACTCACTGCTGATGAGTTATCAGCAAATGCAGTTACCGCAGTGTTTGATTTCACTACAGGCACACCACCGATTGCTACCACTGTACCTTTACCAAAGTCACCATTGTTAGATGAGAAGTCACGTGAGACTAGCTTATCTACGTTTGCTAACTTGTAGTAAATGTCAGGGTTTACAACAATGTATCTACCTGCATCTGGAACGTCATTCTCGTCAAGTCTTTGAATACCTTCAAAGATAGATGCGATAAGACTATCCATGTTTGTGTTTGCGTCTGCATCAGTAATTTCTAAACCGCCATTTAAGTCAGTTGTAATATTTGCAGATGCTTGTGAAGCCAAGATAGCTAACTGTAGTAAGTTTTGGTCTACAGTCTTTGCTAATGCACTTCCCATTTCTTTTGAGTAAATTGAACGCACATCATAGTGATTTTTCAATTCATCCATTTCAGCAACAAATGCTGATGCTACGAGCATGTCATCAATGTTGATGATTTTCTCGTTGTGTTTCACTGCTGAACCAGTGATTTCATTTCCTACTGTATGATAACCTGCGCTTATCTTTCCAGTTACAGGGAATTGAGCAGACTTTCCGTTTGCAATAGTTCTAACGGTGGTCATACCTAACATGAGGTTCTCACGTTGAAAACTTGCAAGAACTTCACCACTGAAAACTTTCAAGAATAATGCGTCAAAGGCCGTACCAGTATTGTTGACTAAACCTAGTCTACTTGGGGTTGCGTTTGCCATAATTATTCTCCTTTATGGTTATTGTTATGTATTTCCTATCTACTTTCTTAGTGGGTTTGTTGTCTGTCGTAACAGGCAAACTGTTGGGGTTTCAATAAGCATCTCTCTAATGAGGGATGATGCTATGCTAGTTTAGTTCCTTTTTTCCAAGATTTAACGGCCCAATATGCAGGTGACAAATTCTTTTGACCGTCTACTTTTTTTAATACTGCACCCATTCGTGCTAAGAAACTTTTTTGTCTTTCAGGATTATTTCTTTTTATACTGAGATTAGGGTCACCAAACGATACTTTCTTAATATTTCCTGATGATTTATCTCTTACATAAACCATATATTTTTTATTTTTATTAGGATTTCTTAAGATTTTATTTAGTGGCTTGTCAGTCGACATTACTTCTTCTTTTTAATTTTAGCTTTGTCTTTCCATTTGTTTTGCATATCTCTATATGCTTCAGGTGAAATGGTAGAGTTCTTTTTAGAACGTGAGATACCCTTTTTCTTTCTTCTGTTAATATTTTCTACTAATGACATTATACTACTACCTTCTTTTTCTTTTTAATTTTTAGCTTTGCAAAATCTTCGCCAGTAATTTTTTGAAAAGGCGGTGCTTGCTTAGCAATTTTCATTTGTTTAGGTGATAACTTAACCTTCTTACCGTAATGACTTGGCATAACTATTTCTTCTTTTTAATCATAAGCATCATCTTAGCTTTTTTATCCATAGCTGATTTTGCTTTTTTCTTTTTAGGTGGTCTTCCTTTTTTTGAACCATAAGTTCCTTTTCCCATAGGCATATTAATTATTCTCCTTCTTTAATTTTCCTGCTACTTTCTCAGCACTCCTACCTACCGTATATCCACCGACACCGATAGTTAGTAATGTCCATAATGCGTCAGGAAGTTCTAATAATATTCCCCAACCAAAAAATGCGTTGGCATAGGGAACAAGTAAATAGTTGTTAGCTATAATCAAAACCACTATTAACATTAATAATGGTCTCCAATTTCTAGCTAGCCAACTTTCGCTTTTAGCTTCTGCTAAAATTATATTACTAGCAGTAGTAAGTTCTTTCATCTCACCTGCTAAAACTTGTTGTTGTATAGTTTGTTTTATTTTTTCACGTTCTTCTTTACTATCTATGGCTTTATCTACAGTTTTAAATAAAGCAGATACCATAGGTGTAACTGCGCCTAATAACTGTATCATAGGACACTAGACCTTGCGATTTTTTCTGACACTGATTTTCTATATGCAGGGTCTTTTTCATAACGTGGGTCACTCATAGCTTCTGTTACTTGTGCTACAGAAGAAAACACATCATTATTACTTAGGTTTGTTTCACCTTGTAAAATTTGTGTATTAGTATCAGTGCCAACAATACCTGCTTTTGCCATTAATCCTTGTAATGCAAAATCCATTTGTTGTTGTGAGCCATTATCAATAGTCTCATTAAATGCATTTTGTTCGTCTTCACTTAAATTATTAGAAGCCCATTCCATAAGTTCTTTGTAGTTTTCTTCACCACCAACAGTATCATACATTCTGCCTATAGACTGGTCTGCTAATGCTTTTTGTCCTTCAATATATCCGTCAACTAATTCTTTTGGTAATCCTGCATTTTCTAATTCAGTATAACTTTGTTCAGATAAACTTCCTTCTCCTACCCATTCATCATAATACTTTTCTAAAGTTAGACCTTCTTGTGGTGCTTCTTCAGTAGTATTTTGTTGAGGTGTTTCTTCTTGTTGTTGTGGGCTAGATTGTTTCTTTTCTAATTCTGAATAAGCCTTTGCCATATCTTCAGCAGTTTTAAATTTTTCAGGTAACCACTCAGGTCTATCTTCTGAAGATTGTATATCAGTATCAGGTTGTGAAACTGTTGTAGAAGTTTCTTTGTCAGATAACGTACCTGTTTCTGTAATACCAAAACCTTCTTTTTGTAAGTTTTGTGCTGATTGTTCTAGACTTTCATTTGTATTATCAGGATTGATTTCTACTCTTTCTGTACTCATTATTACTCCTTATTAGCAATAGTAGGTTGACCTTGTTCATCTACAGTTAAGGTCTGATTATTATTGTTTAGTAGTTCACCTGCTTTAGTAATAACTCTAGGGTCTAAGAATTGTTGACCTGCTTGAGATGCTTGTTGTTGTTGCATCTCTTGTTCTACTTGCTCAGGTGATTTTATTAAACCTTGTGTGTCTATTCCGTTTGCTACTGCAAACTTCTTAATAGCATCATTTAGGTTTACATATTTAGCTAATGTTTCCGCACCTAATGTAGATGCTAAATCAGACATAAATTGTAAAAGTTTTATTCTGTCACTAGCCCTACCTAATGCTTCCATTCCTACTATTATTTTTGTTTTAACAATATCTTTTGGAAGTTCAGGTAGTAGTTTCTGTCTCCTTAACAAAGCTATTTTTGCTTGTAAATAAGGCAACTGAAATTCTGTTGTTAGTATGCCATAGACACCACCAAGAGCATCTTGTAATTCGTTAGCAACTAGTTGTACTTCTGTTGCCGTAACTCTCTCAGCTTGTCTTTGTACTGATGCATTTAATAAAAATGCAAATTGTAATCTTTGTTCTATTCGTTGTGAAGCTTCTAAGGCTACTCTAAAATCACCAAATTTATTAGCTTGTAATACAGAAACATCCTGTGCTTGGCCTTCAATAATTGCACCATTTGGTGCTTTTGCTATTGATGATGCTCTTGTAGTACCGTTAGGTGATACCATAAATAACATTTTAGATGATGCAGATGAGCCTTCTAATATAGACCTTGTTAGTCCTTCTAATGATTTTAAATCACCAATATAACTTTCTACATGTCCTCTACCATAATCACTACCGTCTACTCTATTAAATCGTAGTGGTATGTATGGCATATTTTCTTCTGTAAATTTTTGTTTTAATACTTCTACTTTTTTTATTTCTTGCATTAACTCGTAACCATTTTTTGCTTTTTTAATGCATGTATATAAGTGCAAGAATTGATTGTCTTCCATATCTTGTGGAATAACATTTTGTAATTTAGGGGGAATAGATGCTCTAGAAATATGCTCTTTGATTATGATAGTAAGTATCTTGCCTTCAGGGTCACGTTTAACTACGTAGTTTTCTAATCTAATTACACGTAATCCTTGTTCGCCTAATTTTAATAATACATTACCTGATATGATTAATTGTTTTAATGCTTCGTATACTGCAACTCTATCATTGTTGCTTTCAATATTGTCCATGATAGATTTTTCTATCTTGGCTAAACCTTGTTCTATTGTAGCTTTTTGTTCAGGATTACCTTCTAATTGTTTATAAATTAAATCATCAATATCTAATCTAAAAAATGGTGCTTGAGGTGGAAACAAAGCTAACATTAATTTAGATGCTAGATTAGTAACACCTCTACTACCTACTGATTGATATGGTGTAGGATATGTTGTTGCTTCGTTTGCTCCTTTTGGCGGAAATAAATGTGGTATAGTTAGTTCAGATGCTTCTCTTGCTCTCTCAATATATGTCTCTCTATTGATGCTCAGCTTTTCGTACTGACTTTCAATATTAGATTTATCATCTTTATTGGCAGTAGTTCCTAAGCTATAAGTCTCTGTAGCCATTAACTAGTTGGAAAATTTACTCCACTTGCAACTAATCCTGATGTAGCTAGAGGTATTCTAAGTTCTCCTCTACCTAATCTTTTATTACCTTTACCGCTACCTATCTTTAAGTTTCTTCCTTCAGCAGAAGCAGGTGCATTTTGCACGTCTCCTGTTGTAGCAGTTTTCACTACTGGTGGTGTTGGTGGGGTAGGTTCAGGTGCAGGTGGTGGGCTTGGGTTTCCGCCTAAACACATTATTCCGTCTCCTCGTATTCTGTTTGTTTTTTATATTCTTCTCGAAGGTGATTAACAACAGACCTTTGGCCTGATTTATAGAAAATTGTCCTCTCATTGTCATTAATATCAGCACATCTATCAGGAAATAACTCCTCTAAATATGCTATTAACTCCTCTGTGAGTAAGGGTTTACTGGCCATTACTATTGTTATTTTCTCCTAAAGTGTCACTTAATTTATCTAAGGCTTCTTTTAGTTCACCTGCAATACCACCGTAACCACATATATCTACGTAATCATCTTCATTAAACTTACCATGTTGCGTTCTTGCAACCTTTAACAATACCATAAGTAATGCTACATCAGCAGTATTTAATATTATATTTGCTCTAAATTTATTAGTTAAATAACCTGACCACAATCTTGCTATGTTATCGTGATTGACTATTTTATCTCCGTTTTGTTTTGCTCTGTCACCATTAACTAGTTCCAGTGCGTTTTGTAGTGTCTTTGTAGTGTCCATATTTATAACTCCATTGTTTGACTACACCATTTTGTAAATCGTATTCATCATTATGTAGTATTCTTGCTAAGGTTGCTTGACGGTAGGCATCATCAACTGTTAATCCTTGTTTAATATACTCATTGATGACAATATCCCAGTTGTCTTCAAAATTATTTGTAGGATTTAGTAGTCTACTAGCTTTTACCTGACCGACAGACGGACAACCTTTATATCCGTCAGCAATATCACCAACCAAAACTTGTACCATAAAATTATAATCTGCCATGTGTTTAGGTACGATATCTATATTTTCATCAAAGTCACAATGTATTGCAGGTATTGTCTTCATATCTTTATCACCTGATAAAATTACGCATCTATCTTTGTAGTCACCTGTAGCTAATATACCAATAACATCATCACCTTCTAACATAGGATATAATTCACTGTCATGTGTTTGCATGACATAATCTTTTAATGGTTTATAACAAACAGGTTTTCTTACAGTCTTTCTGTGTGCCTTGTAATCTTTATCAAATATCTTTCTAAAATTTTGTTTACCGTCAGTAAAACAATGTATTGCTCTGTCTGTCTCTGTAAACTCTAGATAGTTTTTAGTTTGATAATCGTATAATCTTTTTGCTTCTTTGAAGTCACTGTGTAACGACCATTCATCATTACCCCAATCAACAGGTATTTCTAATGCTGAGGATATACGATATGCTAACATATCGGCATCTACTAATAATACTTTAGGCATTCCTTTATCTCCACTAATTCAATTATATTAGATGCAGGTATCACCGTTGAATTACCTGCTTGTGTTATTGTACCGTCATCATTAATTATGATGTCACCTACAAACTTGTATTTCTTTTTTGTCTTGGATATTAACCACCCTGAAGTAACACAGTTACCTACGTCTTGCTTTTTGATTTCTTCTATGTCTTGCCATGCACTATCACTTGCAGGGTCTATCCACCAACATAAGTAAAATTTATATGGAAAATTATCTTTGTTTATTTTCTTCCGAGTATTTTTCATTTACCATTTCCTGTATTTCAATTTGTATTGCGTAATCATTGATTACTTCTAACGGTATAAGAACAAGCTTTGATGTATTAGCATCACCGCCCATAACTACTTTCTTTTTTCTTTGATAATATCCTGTAATAGTTTGTAGCCTATCTATAGGTATTAGAATTATGTTAGGTTTTTCTTGTTTTTGCCAAAGTATAAAAGCCCAGTAGTCAGATTTTGTTGTAGATAAACCTGACGGTTTACCACGACTTTCTATTTCGACTGCTATATTGCCAGTCTTACTCCATTTCTTATCTGTCTTTACTTCCAACTTTTTATTACCTAATATTTTTTTCAATTCGTTTTCCCACTGAAGACCAAACTTTAAATCTTTTTTAAAATCAATGTCATATTCTTTAGTGTGTTTCACTCCAATCTCTGCCAACTTTGATTTCACCGTCAAGCCTACATCTAAATTTCATAGCTTGACGTGTGTCCTCAAAAATACTTTCTGCAATAGTTTTAAATTCATCAACACGATTTTTCTTTACAATAAATTGCATCTCGTCATGGACATGAAGAACCATTGCGTAGTCTTCACCCCATACAAAATTATTCTTTTGTAATTTTTCATTAAGAATGATTGTTCCCTTCTTAACTATTATTGCTCCTGCTGATTGAATAAGTGTGTTTAGAGCCGAATGCTCACTACGACACATTAACTTGCGATTGTCTAATCCTCTCAAAAATTTTTTGTTGTGGTATGCATCACTGACTGCTTGCTTTAGATATTTAAGAGCAGGTAATTTTTTCTCAAAGTTATCTCTTAATCGTTTTCCTTCTCTACTGTTTCCCTCAGTAATGAGACCGAGTTTTTCATTTCCTGCACCGTATATGTAAGCATAGATGAAAGTCTTAGCTTGATTTCTTGTACTAAGCCCAACTGCTTGTTGGTTAACGGTGTGGATATCTCCTTCCAATAACTCCTTAATGAATTTGCCACTGTCAAAACTGTGAAGATAGTGGCCCAAAACACGAAGTTCCAAACCGCTAAAATCAATACCAAGCATGGCAAAACCACTAGGAGCAGTAAAGAGACTACGTAGTTCTTTACCGTATGGGCTTGAGGAACTGACAACTTGTTGAAGGTTAGGTGAGTTCGCAGTACATCTACCTGTGACCGCACCATTTGTAATAATTTTTCCATGTATTTTATTCTCCTTTGTAACTAATTTTAAGTATGATTGTTCTCCGTCAGATAGCTGACCTAATCTTTTCTGTAACATAAAATGCTCAGCTAAAAGTTTTGCTTCAGGATATTCTAATTTTTTTAATATCCGTTCATTTATTTCAGGCTTACCAGTTGGTGTAAACTCTGTTGGTTTCCATTTATAATTAAGTATTAATCGTTCAGCTATATGGTCTCTACTGTTTGGATTAAACTCAACCATTTTAAATTTTTTTACAGGTACACCTTTTTTGTAACCTAATCTTTTATTGTCTCTTTTTGGTACTAATGTATCTGTATGTTTTTCTATTGGCGGAAAAGCCTTTGTTAATTTATTTTCTAACTCAAGCCTTTGTTTAGTTAAGAAAACAAATAACTTTTCAGCAGAAGTTAAATCAAAATTTACTCCTTGACGTTCTTGTTTTCTAATCCAATGAGCAAACTTATGTTCTAGTTCTATAGCTTCTGAGGAATATCTTTGTTGTAATATTTTTACATACAGTAAGTAAGTTACTTCAACATCATTCTCACAATATGATTGCATGTCAGGTGTCCAGTTTTCAAAGCCATATTTTTTTATGTAGTCACCTTTTCGTTGGCCTAATCTATAACCCCATGCATCTAGTGAATGCTTACCTATTAACTGACTAGGTACAATTTTTTCTCTAAAGTCTTTGTCTTTTATGTCAGTCCATATTAATCTTGTAATTAATAATGTATCTATAAGTTTGTTATTAAATTTTACTTTAAAAACTTTTTCTATAGCAGGTATGTCAAAGTCTTGTATGTTATGACCTATTAATTCTTTTGCGTTAATTAGTAAGTCAACACCCTCTTTTACTTTGTCAGGTGTAAAAGAATAGACTTCTTTTGTATCTATATCTTTTGCTACAATGCAATGCACCTTTGTCATTACATCTACTAATCCGTCTGTCTCTATATCAAATACTAATCTCATTGCACCAATACCACCTTTATTCTTTTTGTTGCAGGTAATGCTTCATGTATTACCGTTAATGCTTTGTTAATTACTTCTTTTGCTTCATAGTCACCACATAAAACAATCGGTATTACATTCTGATATTTCACAGAATGATAAATAGCTTTCATAATTGTTCTACAAGTTTGAAAAACTAATTGTTGTTCCTCTTCTGTAAATGTTAAGTAGTCTTCTTTCTCTACAAGATAAGATAAAATAAATTTTGTTAGACTTCTTTCGTTCATGCTATGTTGTTTTCTAACAATCTGCCTGTATCTTTTTCGTAACGCAGTAGTGTGGCTACTCCTGTTTCGCCACTAAATCTATTTTTTAAAACTCTTACAGTCATAAGATTATTAGCTTCACTATCTTGTTGATTTCTTTCAAAACCTATTACTGCATCTGATAACTGTGCTAGTGAATGCGAACCACGTAAATGAGATAAGGAAGTTTGTACTCCTTCTTCATGTCCTAGTTTACCTTCAGGTCTTTTCAAATGAGATACAACAAACATACCAATCTTTAACTCTTCGACTAACTTTCTTAGTTCAGTCATAGTGTTATCTAATAGTCTTCGTTCATCACCTTCATGTAATCCTGATATGACTATAGATATGTGGTCTAATATTATATATTCACAACCTAATGCATGAACCATATATCTTATTCTATTCATCAAGTCTTGACTATCTGTACTACCCCAATGGTCATAGAAGACAACTCTATCTTTGATGTCTTGCCAAACTTTTAACAGTTCCGTATCGTCAGTTAATTTTTTTACTTCAGGTAAATGTATAGGTAAGTTAATACCAATAGAAACTAATCCACGTATACTTCTTTTGACACTTTCTTCTAATGCTATGTAACCTACTTTATGTTTCTTTTGTATAAGGTCATAAGCTATCTCTCTACATACTTGTGATTTGCCTGTGCCTGAACCTGCACATAATAAAACTATCTCATTCTTTCTTATGCCTTTTAGTTTTTCATTCAGTCCATTCCAATGATATTCTATTGACGGCTCTTCTTCATCATTAATGAGTAAATCAAAAGTTTGGTCACCTGTAACAATACCTTGTGGTGTATAAGTTTTTGCTTCAAAGATAGCATCAATAATTTTATTTGCTTTACCTGCAACTAATAACTCGTTGGCATCCTTACCTTGTAGTTTTGCTATCTTAGCTTTACCAATAGGTAATACTTCAGCGCATTCAACAGAAGCTTTTAATCCTGCTTCGTCATTATCAAAACATAATATAACTTCTTCAAATTTTTGTAGCCATTCTAATTCTTTGACTATAAATTTTTTAGCTGAACTAGCACCTGAAGGAACACTTACAACTGGATATTTATTTTGTTGTACTAATGAGATTGACATTGCATCTATCTCACCTTCAGTAATAACTAATTTTTTACCACCGTCTCTCCAGTTTTGCTGACCGAATAATGTTATGTCATTAAAATTACCGACCCAACGAAAGTCCTTATTAGGATATCTTATGTGTTGCGCTACCACTTCATACTTTTTGTTGTAGTAGTTTGCTATTTGTACTGGTGATTTATTGTGGTGACCTATTTGATAATTAAAAAATTTACATGTGTGTTCGTCTATTTTTCTTTTTGTAAGTCTGTCAAAATTTCCTTTCAACATATCCCCTTTCTTATTTTTTATTTGTAGATTTTGTTTTTGTTCGTCTGTGAATTTGTAGTTGTGGCAACCGAAACAGTAGGTGTGGTTGGTGTATATTGCCAGATTGTCTCGGCTACCACAATCAGGACAGGGAGCATGTCTTACAAAGTCCGAGCCTTTTTGGGGAAAGGAGGAAAGTAAGGATTTACTCGGCACTTAGTAACTTCCTATTCTGAAACTTGTTGGTCTGTAAAACCTTCATTAAATAAATATTCATCAACGTCAAAGTTAGGGCAGGTTTTTGCATCATCTAATGCAGTGTGGCCTACTATCTTTGCGTCAGGATATTTTTCTAATAATTCTTTTAATACTCTTTTTAATGTTTCCCATTGTTCAGCAGTAAAATTATCTTCAGGTTCAGTCCAGTCATCTTCTTTTGCACCACCGACTACACACACTGAAGTGCTGATATGATTATAATTTTTTACATGGGCCTGCATTGCGTCATCATCTCTTCCACGTTCCTCTACCCCATTTCTTCTGATAACTCTTGCGTAACCACATCCAAGCCACCCCCTCTGTCTATGCCAACGGTCTATTTCTTTGACACCAATATCTTGAGACGGTCTTGTTTGCGAACAATGTATTACTATATATTCTGTTTTATTTCTCGACATTCTTTTATCTCCTTAAGCCATTCTTTAGGGAAAGGCTCTTTGCTAGTTCTTACACAATGGTATTTAAATCCATGTAATTCACACCACTTGCCATAAGTTGTTTTAGATTTCTTACCAATCTTTGTTCTTGCGTTAGAAAAAATAAATCTAATATCTAACTCAGGATATTGTTCCTTAATTATTTTATGTTTCTTTCTGTCAGCAGTTACAAACTGTCCTTTAGTTTCCACAATGAATGCATCATCAATAGGAAAGTCAGGCTTGTAATATCTTTTTTGAGCAGGTTGTTGAAAGTCAATACGTGTTCCTTCGTAAGTAAATTTAATTTTTTTCTTACAAAGAAAATCATATACAACTTTCTCCAACCCACTCTTAAGTTTAGGCTTAGTAGTTTTACTAGAAATCACCTTTAGCACTATCTATTAGTTCTTGGTCATCTAGTTCATCTTGTGAAAATCCGTCTGTCTCTTCAAACAAATCTGACAATGATGAATTTTTATTTGTATCTGAAGTAACTAGTTTAATTACTTGCACTGCTTTTGGTTGTAGTTGTATGCCTACTCCTTGTGCATCAGTAGCCCACTCTCGCATAATGTATGCAATCTTAAGTGTTGAACCACTCCATATTCTAGTCTCTTCACTCAAAGGTTTTTTGTTACTATCCATAACAACAATCCTTCTGTGAAATACTTCTTGTGTGGTATTATTTTTACCACTTGCTTTTACTTTAAATGTAAATGTTACATAACCGTCATTATTATTTTCATACGGTAAATGTTTTTTTACATTTTTATTTTTTTGTTTGGCAATACGTGTAGCTAGTTCGTTACATGCATTCTCGATATCAGCAATCATCTGTGTTGCGTCTTCTATCTTAACCATAAGCTTACAGTTATACACACCGTCACTGTCAAATTTAGTATCAGGCACTTGTAGATGCGGATAAACTGCTTGACCTATAGCACTAACCTTTAGGTTATTTGTACTCATAAGTTTTTCTCCTTAGTAGGTGTTTACCTAAAGTGTCACCTAATCTATATACAGAAAAATACACTATCTTTTACCTGCTCTAGATTTAGATTACCCTTAGGTGGTAATTTAGGGAACTTGTTTTGATTTTTAGTAGACAACATAGCATACATTTGGTCTGACCATTTCTGTAGTACATCATCTTGGTAAATATCAAAGAAGGCTTCCCTTATAGCCTTTGACATAATGTCTGTTTCAGGTGCGACTACACCAAAACTATCATGTATCATACTAAAACTATCAACACCTGCTTCGTGTGCTTTTACTACTGCTAGTTGTAGACATGATGCATCTAGACTATGTATAAAATTAGGCGCAACTGATTGTGATATTTTTCTACTGTCAATGTTATCTGTTTCTGATTGCACAGTTAGTTTTATTATACTGTCACCCATTTTTGTTTTCACTCTCTTGTGTTCCATTTTGTAATTCATCATCTGCACTGGCGCATTCAATGGCGTTGTCCAAGATACAGGTAAATTTTCTGACGCAACAAGACGAGATACTTCTTGTAAAAATGCCATAATATTTTTTGCACCAACAACTACATCACCTATGCTATCCCAAACAACAGGTGTTAAATATTGTGTTGCTCTAAATAAATCGTCACCAAAATTGTGTTGCTTTCCTCTGTCTTGTAATTCTTTTACTACATGCTCTTCTATATATTCTCTACATGAATATCTTGTCAGGCCGTATGGCAAACACATTGTAGGTTTCTTACATATTTTTCTATCTATGCCATAGTCAATCCATTGCATAGCTATCTTATCTCTACGTTGATTTAACTTTTCTAATACCTTAGTTGCAATGATGCCGTATATGTCTTGTGGTTTATTACTTGGTATTAAATTAGTAGCCTTACCACCATGTTCATCTCGCATCATAGCTGAATAATGTTGTAAGCCTGAGTTACTACAGTCTGTTTGTACTGGTAATGAAGTTAAAAATTTATTACTAAATCTTGTACTCGCAAACTTTTCATACTCTTTACAAAATGCGTAGAATGCAAACGGTTTGTCTGCGCTATTCCACCATGTATCTGTTAG
>TARA_R100000231_G_scaffold33212_2_pt1 | contig 18170 bp, 18 predicted proteins | sample TARA_R100000231 | Tara Oceans TARA_R100000231 (sample SAMEA2620565) | marine metagenome | biome: marine biome (ENVO:00000447); feature: surface water layer (ENVO:00002042); material: "saline water (ENVO:00002010), including plankton (ENVO:xxxxxxxx)" | depth 5 m | reverse complement strand
CGACATCTTCCGCACCAGGCTTGCAAGGAATCATTGGATCAGGTCGTTGCATTAGGCGCTCCAAGGTACGCCTGCACCTTTGGTTGGGGTTCTCTTTTCGACAAGCTGTGCGTCCAATGCTGCGTGTATCGATGCAACCTTGTCCGCACCACCAATGGCAGCTTGCGCCCATGAAACAGCTTGAGCTTCAGTCACATCGTCATAAGGGACCATGCTTTCTGCATCTGCAGATTCAAGACCAACAGAGCCATACGCGCCAACGCTATACGTTCCATCTTCATCAGTTGCATTCACTGTGTAATGGAGCGTATTGATCATGCCATCAGATAGAGTGCGATCACACTGACCGACTTTCCAAACGTAGGTGTTTGCCATAGTTAAACGAATGCAGAATTAGTGTAAATGAGAAGCCCCGCGTTGCCACGGGGCGGTTAGCCGTTATTCAGCCTCAAGAGCTGCAACTTTGGTTTCTAGCGTCTCAATTTTGGTCAGCAACTGCTGGATAACTGAAACGTACATAGCGTCTTTCTTGCCTAGTTTTAGCGTTTTAGCAAGACGATCTTTATCAAGATGCTCAGCATCTGCACTGTCTTCGTTAACAACTTGTTGACTAACCCAATAGTCGTCAATAGCTTCTACGTCTTGCGCGATAAAACCTCGCTGACCTGCTGCGTTGCCGTGAATCTCAGGATTTTTCCAGTCAAAGGTTTTGGGTTGGTACTGCTTAAAGGTTTCTAGGCTATACGAAAAATCGGCAATGTTGGTTTTAAGCCTGCTATCTGAGTTTCCACCAATCTCTGTATCTGTGGCCGTTAAGTCGCCGTTACTTGCAATTCTAAAATGCTCGGTTGGTGTTGTACTACCGTCTGCAGTCGTATGAAATTCAATTCGGCCAGGCATGTCATTAGTGCCAGGAGTGCCGTCAACTCGTGCAGCTATTTCGGCACCTCGCTCATACGAACTGCCGTCACTGCCGCGAAAGAATAGGCGTCCTAAATAGTCACCGTCTTCTACGAGTGTGTGTGAGTTTTTCGCATCATTCCGGCTAGTGAAGAAGGTTAATTCAGATCCATCATCATTATCTCCGTACTTGTAAAGACCAAGTGCTCCACCATTGTTGGTGACAACCTGAAGTGATTGATTCTGAATGTTGCTGGAATACCCCACCAACAACCGCCCTGAGCTGTCGATTTTCATCTGGTCGGTAAAAGTACGCGCTGCGCCTGCTGTAGTAGATGCACTGTGAAGAAATTTTATTTCGCCGTTACCTACATTGATTCTAGAGGCTTGTAACTGAACGGTAGAAGTACCATTAGGTGCAGTGTGACTAGAAATTACATTGACAGAAGTGTTATCGCTACCTATCAATAAACTCCCATAAGTGTTATATGGTGATCTACCAAGAAGAATAGATGGCTGAACAGTGCTATTTGATAGCTGTAATTTTGCAATCGGGTTGTTTTCTCCAATCCCGACATTTCCAGAGCTGTCGATAACAATGCGCGGCGTTCCAGCAGTTGCAATCCCAAACTCATTAGACCCCGGCGAATAAATACCAGTGTCAGTATCAGACCCTGAATACAGACTGACTGCAGCAGCTGAACCCGCTGGATACGCCAACTTCCCATTCGCACTCAACAGGCCAGTAACATCAACCGTTGAATCAAACGTTGCCGCACTCGTTACGTCTAACGTTCCAGGTACATCAACGTTGCTTGTAAATTCAACGCCTGATCCGCCAGAATCAGTTTGCAGCAATTGACGCGCAGTGCCGTTTGCAAGCTTGCTAACTGCAATCTCTGCACTAGCGTTAATATCAGCATTGACGATCGTGCCGTCAGTAATCATCGTGCTGGTAACACTGCCAGTATCGCCAGTTGAAACAAGGGTGCCAGAAACATTAGGCAGCGCAAGCGTCCGATCAGCCGTTGGATCGGTAACCGTTAAAGTTGTCTCATAATCATCAGCCGACGAACCTTCAAACACCACATTGGCGCTTGTTCCAAGGTTTAAGTCACCAGTCATTGTGCCGCCAGCTTTTGGCAGCTTCTCTGTATCAACTTCCTGCAATGCTGCTTGCACATCTGTTGCAGCAATCGTTCCACTCGCAATGAACGAAATATTGGCTGCTGTTTGACCAGCAATAGCGTTGGAAACATCGATCAAACGATATTCCGTTCCAACACCGTTAGACAGCAACATGTCAGGCGGTGCAAGCGCTACTGCAGGCGCTGCACCTGATCCTGTACCAGACGTATCAACGACAAGATAGTGATTTAAGTTTGCACCAGTTGGGGCGGGTAAAGCTGACCCTGCGCTAAAACCTGCAGAAGATCCAGCAGTTGTTACGCTACTAACTAAATTAGTGTTTGCGTTGTAAGTACCGGCGTTAACAAGGTTGCCAGATAGAACCGTAATGGGGATAAAAGCTGACCCCGTATAAACGTACAAATCAAGGCTAGTTTCATCCCAAAACAACTGTCCTTTGAAGTCGCCATCTGGGAAAATAGTTACGTTATCGCTACCTAAAGCACCGCCAAATTTAACTGTAGATTCATTAGCTAATTTATCTGCGGTAATTGAATCGTTGGCTATTAACGAAGTGCTGATAGTTCCAGAAGTTAGCTTTGCAGCAGAATGATCAGGAATGTCTGCTGCAGTTAAAAGATCTCCTGCAGAAACAACTCCTTTAGAGGTGACTGTAACCTTAGTGTATGTTCCAGCAGTAACTGTGTTGTCTATTGATAAATTACCGTTTGCATCGACGGCAAGACCGTCACTAGCAATAACAGCACCCTTAGCAGAAGTTGTTGCGATAGGAAGGTCTGAAGACGAAATTGCACTACCGCCATTAATCAAACCATTAGCGTCATACGTGACAAGATGTTTAACGCTGCTTGCAGTAACGGTATTATCAATCTGAATCGTGTCGGTACTTAAAGTAAGTCCGCCACCATTAACAATAACGCCACCCTTTGAGGTAGTTGTAGCTGTAGGCAAGTCACCACCATCAATCGTGCGATAACCAACCGTTCCACCAGATCCAACAGGTCCAGCTAAAAATTGCGCTGCAGAAGCGGTATTGTCAATTGAAGCCGTGATTGTCGCCGTTCCACTGCTTACAACCGTACTTATGTTGATAATGCCTGATGCGGTATCAGTAAAAGCATTGACAGAGCCTGGCGCTTTAGTGTTTAACCATGCACTGCCGCTATACACATACAAAGAATTATCATCAGTGTCTAAAGCCAATTGTCCCGTGTAATCACCAGAAGCTGGTAGGTCTGAGACAAGATTAACAATGGTGTTATCAGCAATTTTGGCTGCCGTTACTTGGTCCGCACCAATTTTTGCTGACGTAACAGCAGAGTCAGCCAATGCTGCTGTGGCAATGTCCCCCGCACCAAATAAAATTTTGGCCCCAGGAATTGCGTCATCACTGATTAGCGTGACACCGTTTGCAATCAGGTTTGAAACCGTAATTTTCTTGGTTTCGCTCGCTGAGTCGTCAACAATGGCAAGCTCATCAGCAGCAACCAAGTCGCTACCAGACAGAGATGAAAGTTCACTGATTTTAAGATCGGCCATTGGTGACTAGCCTCCAGGGCTTAAGTGTCTGAGCTTTCAAGCAACAGCTTAGCTGTGCTGTCCTGATCCAAGAGTATGTCGTCGTTGTCCTCCTGTAAAACCTTGTCAGTGCTTTCAAGCTGTACGTTCAGCCTGATTTCACCGGTCGTAACAAAATCAGCAGTGAACTGGACCGTTGATGAAGGGCTGAACTGTGAAGCGCACGCAGTTAGCACACCATCAAACTCATAAAAAATTTCATCGTTTGCATTGGCTGCAATTCCACTTGGATTATGGCTGCCAGACTTTAAATAAAATTTTGCCCTAAATTGACTGCCAACTTTTGTACGAAGTATTAACTGCAAAAGATACATTGGCAAATCTTGCACAGTTTCACCTGTGTACTCCCAGAAACAACTCATGCTTCCCGAGCCCGACATCAACGAGCTAACTTGGCTGCGAAAATTATCAGATAAATTTGTCGTATCAATAACTTCTCTTTGAGTATTTAGCTCAAAACTATTAACCTGTGCAATAACACGAAAGTCAGAGTTTTTCACAACAACTTTGATTGGAACGGCTGATCCAGGAGCTGCCAAAGTTTCAGCGTTTGCCGCTCCACCGTTAACCGCGTTAGCAAATGTCGTGTAAAATCTTATCCCTCCAAGCGCATCAACATTGATAAATCGCTTGATGCCTGTTTTTGTATAGCTGTTAAAAAAAGAAAGAGCAGCGCCGTTGGTGCTTGTAATCTCAACCTGATCGCCAGTTATCAGCTGCCCAAGTTTAAAATCAAAACTTAAACGTTTTCGCGTTACATTAACGTCGCTAACGTTTACCGTTGAAACTAAATCGTTACCGTCGAACTCTCGACGTAACTCAACTTTGCCATGCGTTCCAAGGTAAACGCTCATTAGATTTCAACCTTGACTGGAGCGCCTTGGCACTGGAATTGTATATCAGCAGCCGCAACCTCGCCAACGCTCATTGACAAAGAAGCGCTAGTGATGAAAACCCTCATATCAATATATTTGCCATCAGTAGTTCCGTCGTCAATTTTTAAACGAATACGAAATGTTTTATCTGGAAGATCATCATCATTTTGGTCAAGAGACCCACCTTGAGGGATGTCAGCTGCGCTGTCACGTTGTTTAAACACCTTGTTCAAAAAAGTGCTTGCGCTATTGTTAGAGCTTTTTATTCCTAAATTTTGTTGATAATACAATATTCGACAGCTGCCGGTTGTTGATCTTCCTACAGGAGTGAAAACATCATCTGTTTGACCTAGTGTTTTAGTGCTAACTAGTGACACTGATGTACTAAGACTCCAGTTTTGAACCTTTGCTATTTCAGTCCCTGCAACATCGTTGTTAGTTGTGTTGTTTAGAAACAGCTTGCCAGAAGCGCCAGTGAAAAGAGCCATCAGAGAACGCCAATCAGGTTCACTGTAACAGTGCTAAGCCCAGAAGCTACTTGTGTAACCTGTGGTGGCCCTTCATAGCGAAAGTTGTTGCCATGGGCTTGAGCGCCTAAAGCGCTTGTGTTGCCTTCCCAGCCACCGCGAGTTGGATTTACTCCATTGATGCTTCCAACAGAAAAAGTCTGGAACGTGCCTTGAACCGTGTCGTAATGATCTAAAAACTGCTCAGCATCTGCATCAGGGATGTTTGCATAAGTAAGTGACAGCTTCATGTTAGTACGCCTGCTGCCATACAAAATCCTGTGTTCAGCGCCGTTTTGAGCCCTATAAGTTTTTACCGGATAGTCGCCTGACTCAAAAGTACGAGCGCTTGGCACCAAATAATCCCTCGCGTTGAACGGTGCTGTTCTTCCTGCTTTGGTGATTGGGAAAGTCATGACTGAATACTAAAGCCTGAAGTGCTGGTAATGAACGCAGCGACCTTGCTGGTGCCGTCAGGATTGCAGGGATGCTCAGATGCGACAATATCAACAATACCGTCTTGAGAAAAAGTCAGCTGCTCAACGATATAAATGTTCTCAGAAACAGTAGTGTCTTCAACCGTAAATACAATGTTGTGGAAAGTAGAGCTTTCTACTTTTCCGTTGCTTACCTGCATTTGCTTAGTATCAATATCATCACTGCCTACCTTGAAAAAGGTTACAAGGTATAAGCCGTCTGGCATGTCAGCAACACTGGTAACAACGCCTGAGCTATTAACAGTTCCAGTATTGGCTGCATTATACGGGCTCGCTTCAGTTATTACTTTGATGTAAGAACCCGCTCCAATACTTAGCCCTTCAGCTGTGGTTGAAAAACTAATTGTATGCGTAACGTAAGCCCTAAGCGCCAGAAAATATTTAGCAACTTTTACAGCATGATCTTTTGAAGTGCAGAATTGAGTTAAATCAAACTGTTCTTCAGGAAGAAGGTCGGTTCCAGGAGAAGCAAAATCGTCAGTGGTATCAGTGCCTTTAACAATAACAACTTGCTCTTCTGGCAGCCTATTTTTGCGCTCTTGCCTGTAACGTACAACCGCTTTAAACGCTCGACGCTCTTCCGCTCCAAGGTATTCCAGCTTGTACGAATCTTCGAGAATGTTGCCGCCAGTAAAAATTTGTTTGACGTTTACAGCGCCAGTGTCAATTTCTCCTCCTTTTGTAACTGGAACAGCAGGCTTTAACGAAAACTTGCCATCAGAAATAATAAAATTGCACAGAAAATACGGTGCAAGCTCACTAATAAACTGACGCAAATTAGTCCTTTCTACAATAGGACCATTAAAAAATAATTTTTGGTGTTCAAGAAATTCAGACGTATTTATCAAATCTTGTTTGTCTACCAAGTAATGATTCTCTCCATCTATTCCAAGCAACCCACCTGCGCCAGCCCGTTGGTCTGTAAGCAAAAAATAGATTAGATCAGTAAATAAATTGCTTGGTCCGACAGTGCTTGAATCTCCATAAGCTTTTTTTGGAACTGGATGCAACCGCTCCACAGGCAACCCGCTGCCAAGCCAACAACGCAATTGATCAAGAGCCGTAAAACTACGACTTGCTTTTAAAGATAAACCAGCAATAGTAAGACCTAACATGTTGGCCTTATCGTCATTTACTTGCGCTTCATTTATGTAGACAATTTCATGCTCCGGACTTGTGCTGTTTGATTTTTCAACAAAGCCACGATAAGCACTAATGTCTGAAATTTGTGTTTGCTCTGCAAAAAACAACTCAGCTTCGAACGTTGCTGGTTCAGTGCTTTCGTAGCTAACGTCTGTAATTTTGTAAGTCGCTCCAACGTGGCTGTAGCCGGTTTTAAACGGGTTATCTGCACTTACAGCTCTTCTAGAGCTAAAAGTGTCGCCTACGTTCCAGGTCTTTGATGTTAAGTCGTTTTGAACAATTTCAGTAACTATTGGCGCCACCCAACCAAATTCATTTCCAACTACTGTACCTGCACTTTCAACGCCAGGAAATAATATAACCGAAGAAGTTAGCTTTACTCTAATGCTCTTATCGCCTTGAGTAAAAGTTTTTGTAATTGTTTTGCTTTCATTTGGCGGTCTATCTACCGCGCCAAAGCCAACTTCATACATCCACGCTTGAAGTCTATCGCCTAAAGTTACATTTTTTGTAACTCCATTAACTTTTAAGCGCATTCCCGAAAAACGCAAAGTTCCATCGGGATGGTTTGCTGCGAAAGGATTGTAATTTTCAGAATTAGGATCGGTAGAATAATCAGCCTGCCCGGTGACAACATTTGTTGCTTCGCTGCCTCTTTTAACTTCAATTTTTTGACCATCACTAAAACCTCCGCCGCTGCCAATAACCTCAACACTAATAAATTTCCAAGCAGTAGATTCACTGCTGTAATCTGGAGCGTTTGTTTTCCCTAACGTCCACTTTAAATGCAACCAACTTGCGTGACTTCCCCCAATGTATTCTACGCTCTTAAATGTTGCGCTTGACCCTACATTAGCTTCATGGCTATCAGCACTGCCTGCAACTTTATAGAGGAAAGCCGCTATTTTGCCTGTAGTAATTCCAGGATCACTAATGTTTCCTTCTTTTTTAAGTTGACTTCCTATCTCCGCAATCGTGCCAACTTCAGGCTCAGGGGTAGCAGTTACGAAAGCAGCAGCTGTTGGGTACGAAAGAGTTTCTTCTCCAGAAACTGTCCGCCCTCCTCTTGTAAATTCTTTGTTTGATCTAAAAGTTGTTTTACCAAAAATTCTTTGTCCAGTTACTTGAACTTTAACTTTTCCTATACTTGGAATCGTCTCGCTAAATTCAAAAAAATTACCGGCTCCTTTTTCGTTTTGATCTGTTGAAATTGATTGAGATAGTACAATAAATTCTGGAGTGGTGTTATCGGGTAATTTTGCAAATTCTGAACCCGAAAAAGGCACAAATTTGTATTCAAGTTGACGCGGTTCTTTACTTGTGAATCTAATATAGTTGTACTGAGCGACTGGCGTTTGCCCCCGTACCACAAAAAATTGAGGCAGCGCAATGAAGTCGGTAATATCGCTGTTCACGTCTCTCATGAAAATTCTAAATATAGACGAACGCAAAATACTTGCAGAAATTGATCCGCTGTTCATTTGAATTTCATCCTCCTCAGCATCTTTTAGCTCTGTAGGAGTAGGCAAACTTTGAAAATTACACAGACCATTTAGCCGCTGAAAAACAGTGCTTTTCAAGCCAATCTCAGTAGCAACTGAAGGTCGATTGTTTTTGACTGTTGCAATCTCAACCTGAGTTAAAGGGTAAAACGTTTCTCCAACTCCTTTGCTTGTTTCACCAACAGCACTATCTCCTATAAATTGAGTGCTTGGATTTACAACTAACGACTCACTTACAACGCCAATTTTTTTGCTTTTAGACAACAGAGTGTCAACACATTCAAGAGTAATATTTTGGTTTCTTTCAGGTCCTTCAAGCGGATCAAACATCGCCAAACTTCTTGAAACTACTTTCCAAATGCAACCGCCAATTTCAAAATGTTCACCAACCTGCATTGCAGAATCAGCTTCAATTTGAAAAGACTCCACCGTAGAATTGATGTCATCAACAGATGCACCCCTGCCATCTCTTCTATAAAAATTTGGGCTTATAGAAGTATTGCGAATAACAAATTCTGCTCTGTCGCCAACTTCAACATTATCGTACGTTTTTCTGTGTTGACCAGACGGCACAGCATTGCCCTTATAACTAACTATTCCCATTCGTGGACTGTAATTTCGACCTGCGCCTGCATGATTTCCTTTTTCGCGAATCTCGTTTAAACGATCTTTACCAGCATCGCCCGGCTCTATATTCTCTTCTTGCAATGTTTTATCGTTATCACCTGATTTAACTCCAGAGTCTCCAACAATCTTGATGCGCTCCAAAGTTCTGATTGCCATTGCTTTCTTATCGTTAACCTTAGGAATAGAAATTAGTTGGTAGTTGACTCGATAATGTGTGCCGTTGGCAATAGCTCCATAGACCCCAAATGTTGTGCTATTTGCAGGGGTAAAAGCATGGCAGAAAATTTCTGAAGGCTCTTTATCAATATCAGATAATGGAAAAGCAAAAGCGTCGCTATTGTCGTTTGGTACGTCAGGGTCTCCCCTGTGGGCTTTCCCCCTCGTACCATACTTTTTATCAGTTCCACGAATGCGAAACTGTTCGCTGCTATCTGCGTGCCAGTAAAACGCAAATAAATCGTTGAATACCGCATCAAGCGCATTGTTGCCGAGAAATATACCCTCAAGGTCAGGCGGTTGAATGCCTGCACTACCAACGCCTTGCTCACCAACAACAAACATAAGCTTGGCGCGTTGCATCGTTCCATGGCTAAACATGCGCGACCAAATTAGTTTTGGCGTAATTAACATTCCGCCAATGTCATCCTTGTAAAGACCAAAAATCAGCGGAATAGGTGATGCATAATCCGCAAGCTCCGCAAGCGTTTCAAAGCCTCGTGACGGGGTAAAACGATTGGCCCCTGTAACACTACCAAGATCAATAATGCCGCCTTGCTTTTGAGCAGCGGGCATCTTTGGCTTTGGTGTCAACAAATAAGAAACACCAGTCAGCACAAGGCTGATTGCCAAGTTGATTAAAATTGCTGTACCTGTAGCTCCTGCTTGAACATCAGGAATATGGTCATACGCCGCTGGTCTTACCGCTCCACGCCTTTTTACCTCAGCTGTAAATGCTCGATACTCTTCCTCAGTTATCCCAATCGTTGCAATTAGCTGCCTTTCGTACGGAAGCAGTGGTACGTCGTAAACGCTTGCACCAATGACCACTGCACTTTCTGCGTCATTGGGCCGATATACAGAATCCCTTTTTGCCATGTGACTGCGAATGCCCAGGATTGCTGCGGTAGCAGCAGAATGTCCCCATCATACGCAGGCTTTTCAACTCGCAAACCCCACCGCATTAGATCCCGGCATACATCCCACTTACTTGCCTCATACCAACTCTGCTTAAACGGTGGCTTGTCAATACCCATACGCTCCAATGCCCGATAGCAAAGATGGATACAGTCAATGTGGCCATCACTGCCGTCAGCTCCAAGCCGATATGGCATCCCAATCAGATCACTGCAGTCGGACATTATTGGATACCGGTAAATTACCAATCAGCTGGCGCGTTAATGATCGCCTTGGAACATCCGTGCCAACCGCATCTAAGACTGAGCTGAGCTGTAAATTCAAAGACACGTTGTCCCAATTACCGCCAACGACTTGTCCGGTATAACCATGCACGCGGGTGTGTGATCCAGTCTCCGAATCTGAATCAACAATAAGAACGTCTACATCCATGACGTAATGATCCCTGATAGAAGTAACGGCCCAGCCGCGAGTCAGCTTGTTGTTGGGGAAAACAATCGTTGCTTCAAATCCATCGCCGGTCCTATTGACTGTTACGCCAGAAAATCCAAATGGCACGAATCCGTATTTATCATTTTCAAATGTCATCTCCTTGTTAATAAAAAAGTTCTGAAATTTAAACTGATTCAATAATCCATCTTTGCCTATGGCATTAATTCTTACGGCATGACCTAAAGCGTATTGACCCGTAATCTCTTCGCTCATATTCCGATCCTCTTACGTGTGCTGCCACTCATCTGTAAACGCTTCAGGGTTTGCTGTTCACCTTGTTTAGCACCTTGCTGTGCAGCCTGCTGCATTCCAGCTTGGAACTGATCAGCAGTCACGTAATCGACGCTATTGATCCGCTCCACGGTGTATCGAACATCGATTGGAGCGGCAACAGCAGTTCCGCCTCCTTCTCCCATTGCTTCAGTTGCACCAGATTCTGGGATAACAGAATTACCGCGACTGCCGCGTGAATAACGCGACATTGCTGTACGCATTTTAGATTCAGGAATAACATATTCAGGCTCGCCACCTTCACCAATTAAAGCGTTGGTTGGACTTGAAACATATCCGCCTTCTGCTAACCCAAAGTTAGGTCCAGCAACACCCTTGCCAGTCAAAGGATCAAAAAAGTTGTCTCCGCCCATGTTTCCCCCACTTACCCCAAGCGCTTTCATGATCGTCCCGTACAAGATCATTGCTAATTGCTTGGCAATAATCTGTGCCGCCATGTCCATAAAATGCTCAGCAACGGCAGACATCATGTCGGCTAATGCTTCTTTCGCGCTCTTGCTGCCAGTTACAACAGAAACAAAAGCGTTGCTGAAAGCACTGCCAATAGCGGTAGCGCCAGCAGCAACTTGATTTTCAAGTTTGAGCAACTCGTCAAGCTGCTTTTGCATTTGAAAGCCAGGGTCAGACTCCCTGCGTTTCTTTTCAGCAGCTTCCATTTTTTGCCTTTCTTTTTCTGCCTTTTGTCTCTGTTTTTCTTCGGCATCAATTCCTTTTTGCCTGAAGCCCAAAAGCTGCTCTTCAAAGCCTACCTCTGCTCGTAAAAGTTCAATGGCTTCTTCTCTAGGTTTAAGGTCATTTTCAAGAATTTTTTGCTTGGCAATTTGAAACTCCAAAGACAATTTTTCTAGCTCTGTTATCTCGCCTTCTTGGCCTAGCAGCCTACTGTTTAGGTCAAAAAGTTTCTGAGACATATCAGGCTTTACTGCAGCTGCAGACGTAGATGTTTTGCCGCCAGGTGGCAGAAAAGTTGGAATGACAGGAGATACTAAGCTTGGCGGCTGCCCTGCCGCATCCATCGTTTTAAGCCTGTCTTGCATAAACTGCAATAAAGTTTGCTGAAATCCTTGCCCTCTAAGTTTTGCAAACTCTCGCGCTCTTTGCGAAAGTTTATTAAATTCAGCTTCCCCAAACAATTCTTTTGCGCCTTGCTGAGGGTCTCTGAATGTCAGCGCATTAACAAGATTAGTCGGAATTAACCCAGCCTCTATGTCTTTGCGTGCAGCGAATGCAGCAGGCTTTGTTGCTTGCGTAATTAAACTATTAATTTGCTGCAAAACACCTGCTGTAACACCTCCAATGAATTCAATTGGACCCTTGAGATTTATTATTAACTCTGCAAGTCCAGTAAAAACCCTAGCCATTTCAGGAACAATAGTTTTTGTCAAAGCAACTTGAACTTCTTCACTTGCGTTTTGAAAATCTTGAATTGCTTGCGCTGGACCGCCTAAAGCCGCTGAAAGCTGGCTAGCACCTTCAGTTTCAATACGTTTAAGAGCCCTAATAACAATATCGCTTGTAATTCCTCCTTCTGCTGCAAAATCTCTCAAATTACCTTGTGCAACGCCACTTTCTTGAGAAATAGCCGTCAAAATTCCTGGAACTTGCTCTGAAATACTATTAAATTCATCGCCTCGCAACGCGCCAGAACCAAGAGCTTGAGACAACTGCCTAAAAGCACTTGCAGACTCAACAGCTGATGATCCGCTAATTCGCGCTGCAGTGTTAAAGCCATTGTAAACACTTACAATGTCTTCTAAACTTACGCCTATTGGGCGCAATCGAGCAAAAACATCTGCCAAAGCTTGATTGGCAGATGTTTGACCTGTCCCAAATCTTTTAGCCGCCTTGGTAGCTGCATTTTGCAAGGAAGCAACTTCTCCATATCCTTTAGCAAGAAATTCAATTCTTCTTTCTGATTCAATACGATCAATCCCCGATTTAATGGCATTCTGCGCAGCATTTAAACCCACGTAAGCAGCAGCCAATGCAACCACTTTGTTTTTTAAACCACCAAAAGCCCGTGAGGTTTTAGTGGCTGATTGACCTGTCGCAACAAAACGCCCATTTACATCCCTTAAACGTCCGTTTACGTCACGCGTTGCTCCTTCAAGTTTTTTTGTCTCAGCTGTTACCTGCCTAAGAGGATTGACCGCCTGAGCAGCGTTGACAATCAAGGTAACATTTGAAGTTGCCATGGCTGCTCAGTAATGCCACAAGTCTACCTCCGTCGCATTTTTGCGCGATCCATTGCTTTTTCTTCCCTTTCGCCTTTTACTTGGAAATAAGCGGCGAAGTAAACAAGCTCCGCGTCTGTCAATTCAGTGCGAAGCTTGCTGACCGTCATTCCTAATTCGCAGGCCAGAAAAAACTCAAAATAGAGCCAGCTGTCCTGCTTTAGTCGTTTTTTGCTTCTTCGGTGTCAGCGGCTTCTCCAACACCAAACAAAAACAGCTCAATTTCATTTAAGACTGATTCCGGCAACTGTCGTTGCAGCTTGGCTGCATCTGCAGGTGCAAAGGCTTTTGATCCGTCCTCAAGTTCTGCGATCTGACACAGCATTTGTGTGCTCACGTCTAAAGCTTCTTCATTGCCTGCCAAGCTTTGCGCCTTTTTGCGATCTGCGCGTGTGATTGGCTTGAAGTACAAATCAACAAGGGTTTCACCTTGTTCGTTTTTTAGTGCAAACTTCCGACGCTGGTTAAGGTCAAATGCCTCAACCAGCAGATCAACAGTGCGACTAGAAGCAACCATTCAATCAATAAAGTGATTGCTTAAACTATAGCCCCATCACTCTAGGTTGGAAGTGATAGCGCCAGAGGTCACAAAATTGCACGAGACAATCACCAACTCGCCGACAGTGGAAGTAATTTCCGCATCGGTAATAATCCCGGCAAAAGCAACGCTATCACTGCCTGAAGTGCTGCCTGTTGTAAACAGCTCAAAGCTTGCGTCCGTTGCATCATTTACCTTCACAACGTCTTCAATCAATCCAGCCTGACCAGTGGCATCAGGATCGTAAACAAGCTCAACAGTGCCTTCGCCAGAAACCAACCCACCAACGAAACTTTTGAACGTATCACCATGATCTGTGGTTTCATACGTTTCCTTGGTGATTGTCAAGCTCCAGCTCCTAGTGCCGACAACAGTTGCAAGGCTGCCACCGCCAGTTTCAAACTGGACAGAACCTTGCTCTCCACGAATGGTAGCCATGGTCAGAGTTCCTCGATAAATTCAAAGGTCACACGGACCTGAGTTTGCAAAAAGCCCTCGGGAGAAGCCTTGGCTAAAACCTCTGGACCAATTGGAGCGTCGAAGTAAACCCCCGACACAATGACCCTATTGTATAGGTCGCGAATCCTCTTGGCGATAACGTAATTAGCGCCTGGTCCTACGCCTAATGCGCTGAAAACGTTGATGGTCATTAAACCAACCATTCGGTTTTGGGAATTGGTCGTTAAACCTTGGCCTAGATATTGACTGTTACCAAAGCTGACAAGGCATTGCACCCATGAGCTATTAGGCGTTGGCTCATAGGCCATATTGTGGAACACAACTGGAATTGCTGGGCTGTTAGCAAGCTCAGTTGCAAGCCTGCCTTCCAATACAGATCGAATAGTGTTGAGGTCAGCAGCGGCCATTAGTTGCGCCTCCTGAATGCCGCAATAAAACTAGGCACCTCATTAACAGTAATTTCTTTGGCAATTCGATCTGGGAAGCCCGGCTGCGTGCCTTGTCGTGTTCGGTATCGCCCACCCCAACTATTTGGCAAATTATTGCCATAAATTACAGGCTCGGCATATTCCGTATTATTTGTAATTTCAGCTTTTAGTTCGCTGATATTTGTTTGCCAAGCGCTTCTGAGCCTATTAGTGTCAACCGGAGTTTCTAGTTTTACCTTCTGCGTCCAGCTCAATGCTGTTGCCTCAACAACATGCTGAATCTCTTCCTTCATTAAGCCAGCAATTTGGTCAATTTTAATTTGACGTGCCATCTCTATGCCCTCAAGGTCAATTCGTAGCTGAGTGCAGTGGTCCCTTGTGGATAGGTTTCGACTGCAATAACTTGATAAACTACGCTATCGACAACAACTAAATCTTTCGTTTCAGGTTCTGCGGTTAGATCAGCAGCGGCAACCGTAAGTTTTTTGTCTTTAGTTTGGTTTAGGTCGTTTTCTTTTCTTGCGACAACATCTGTTAAAACTCCTTTGACTTCTTCATCAGAAAAAGTTTGAGACACAGTTCCTGTCGCAGGATCGTAAGCACTAGCCGTCACAAAACGTACTGTCACGTCACCGCCAAGAGGCTTTATCGCCTTGCTGACCACGCCTTGTAAAGCTTGAGCTAATCCCATCAGATTCGATAAGCAACGACAGCGCCACCATTCAGCTTGATACTGGTGAAAACGCCTTGAATCTCACAGCTGGCTTTGAACACCACAGTGGTCAAAGCGTTACCAGTGAAATTTTCTCCTACGAGCGTGTGAAACTCCGAGTCTTCAAGTGACACGATCTTCCAGAACCGGCCAGTGTGCGTGGCCGTATCGCTGATGAAGTGCGGGTTTAGATGCTCGTAGCGTGCAATGGCTTGCATGATCAGCTCCGTTTGATTGCGATGTTGCCTGGTCCACTAATTCTAAGACCTGTCAAGTACCTTTCAAACATTGGCGGCACGCGATCAGCTCCAATCGCTCCAGACTTGTCAGGCGTTACTTCTATGTTGCCGATCTTGACGCTCTTGAAATCTTCCAAGCCACCAAGGCTTATGCCGTCAACGTTATTTTTTAAATAAACAGCTAACTCGATCTGAGCACGTTTGACTTGATCAGGGATTTCGGTATCAGTAAAATAATCCTCAGAAATCCGAAACGGAAAGCCAGTCGCGTAAGTATTGACGTACGTGTCAGGCTTTCTTACACCAGTACGCGGCCATTGCCTTGCTTGCGTATCTGTTGCGCGAGCGCCTAAAAATCTTTCTCGATCAAGCCTTTCTGCCGCAGCAGTCAAAGCACGATTGCGCGTGTCATCGTTGCCAGTAGTCCAGTTTGATACATCAGAACTACTGATCATCGCCTCCACAAAAGTGTCAGCTTCAGCCAGCGTTATGTAGCTGTTGGCGTTTGCGCCTCCCGCTGTTGCGTCGATTGTTACTGCCATCAGGCGTCACAGTAGAAGTTTTCTGGGCAGGGTTTTCAGAACTAGAGACTGCCGCTTGCGCAGCAGCCTCACGTTCCTTCATCCGCCTAAATGCGAATAAACCCATCAGGAGCTAGCGCCCTTCAGAGCCACGAAGTTCACAACGATTGCCTCACCAAGTGAGCCGGTGGACAGGTTAGCCACAGTGATCTTGAAAGATCCAGCAGCAATGCTGTTTGCCTGCACAAGGTAAGAGCCAGCGGTTCCACCAGAACCGTGGTTGCACACCACCACATCAGTGGCGGCGATCTTGTCATTGTTGACAGTGAAAGAAACCTCAGCGGCTGCTGCAAGTGCAGCATCGTCGAGGGTGATCTGACCGGACTCAGCATTAAGAGTCACGGCAGTAGCCTTGCTGGTGGCCTGAGTGACAGTGCCGCCAGTTGCAGGGCCTACAAAGTTGCCTGCTGTTGCCTCAAAAATGGATGACATAATTAGTTACCTCCGTCAGTCAAGGTTGCTGGTGGTGGTAATCCGAACAATTCCGATGTTGTTCGTCTCGTAAACCTTGGTCCAGTTGCCCACTGTTTCTAGTTGTGCCCGAGTTGGGTTAGAAACGGAGGTGGAGAACTTAGAGCCGATCGGGTGATAGACATAATGCAAATCGATGCTCATTGCATCGCTCTTGGCAAGAATGTCGCGATCAGTCTCAGTCTGTAAACCAAGCTGCTCACCAGAACCAACAGCTCCCTGAGTAAACAGGTAAGTTGCGTATTCGGTGGAAGAACCTGAACCAGTGGTCTGCACATCAGCAGACACGATTACACGCAGACCCATGAAGGTTGGAACCTGCACACTGCCAAAGGCAGGAGCGGTAGAACCAGAATCAGCCGCAGTGTCAGGCGCGCCAGTGTTGTCGTAGATCATATCGATCGCACGACGCTCCATCAGGTCGTAATAAACCTTTGGGTGCATAGCGATGGCGGTCAGCTTTTCGCCTTGATCACCCAAGATGGATTTGGCTTCCACGATTTGACGTGGCCCAAGCACAGTTGGCGTATCGCCACTTGCACCATCAACAGTCAAACCAAGGAATGCAGCAGAGGCGTTGTCATCGACTGCGCCAAACACACCAGCCAAACAGGACAAAAGATCCTTTTGACGCTGGTTAGCAATGTAATCAGCAATCTTGTTGCCGATAGCAGCCATGGGGTCAGAACCTGCAGCCAAAGCTGCGAGATCTCTGCTTTCAAAAGCACGACCACGATGCAGGACAGCAGCAACTTGCTTGTCTGCTGTGATCTTGCCAGGAGTCAGTGAAGAGCTATCCGTCAGACGCTCAAAATCGCCTGACAGGTTGGCCTTGTAGAAAGGCACTTGAACAAAATCACCACCATCCTCCGAAGCATTCAGCTCAGCCATAGGTTGCACCACACCGGAAGCCAAAAAGGCATCACGCTGAGTGGTTTGCTCAATGACGTAAGGCGTAAATACCTCTGGGATGATGATGTCAGAGCGAAGAGTCGCCATGACAGATCCTCAAAAAAGATGTTTACGGTGTGGGCACAGCCCTAAAAAGCGCAGCACAGCTTTGCCTTATCCCGCATACTAACGGTTCGCGGCAGTTTTCAACCTCTCATACATGTCGCGATCTGTTCTAAACAGTCGGGATTGCTCAGTCAGGTTGAAAGTTTCTTTGGCAAACGGGTTTTTCGTGCCTGCAGGAATGTCTCCTGAGTAGCTGCGGCCAGAAGGTGCGCCACTGCCCTGCGGTTTTGGTGCTTTTTGCATGTAACTCGGCAATGACTTAGCCCATTCAGCAATCGGCTTGCGCTCATAGCCGTTGACAACAACAACAGTGCCATCAGCCTCGCGTTCAATCTGATCTGGTTTCAGCAAATCAGCTTTGAAAACAATGCTTGGATCATGCACCACATCAGCTAACGCAGTATTTGCAGGCGCAATTAACTCAAGTTCACGTACACGAGCTTCTAGCTCTTCAATGCGCTTGTCCTTTTCCGATGTCGCCTCACGGAATTGCTGCTCCAAAGCTTGTCGTGCTTCGGTGTACTTGCCCTGTTTTTCCAGGTCTGCTTGCTCCGCCTTAGCTTTGAAGTCCAGTAGCTCCTGAATGTCAACGCCATCGGGAACAGCTTTTGCCTTAGCTACTGCTTTTTTGTACTCATCCAACAATTCGGCATTTTTCCGCCTCATTGCTTCAAGTTCTAATTTGTCTTTGTTGGGCTCAAGTGATTGCTCCACAGGAGCATTTTGTTCTTCGGACATGAATTAGCCACAGGCTAGGTTTCAAGACCATTTTACTTTGTCTGCCCAATATGCGGCAG
>TARA_R100000231_G_C5330531_1_pt1 | contig 18343 bp, 20 predicted proteins | sample TARA_R100000231 | Tara Oceans TARA_R100000231 (sample SAMEA2620565) | marine metagenome | biome: marine biome (ENVO:00000447); feature: surface water layer (ENVO:00002042); material: "saline water (ENVO:00002010), including plankton (ENVO:xxxxxxxx)" | depth 5 m | reverse complement strand
TTTTTTTAATATAAAAAATAATATAAGTTAATATATATATATGAACTACAAGTTAAATATTAATGGAAATAAAAAAGAAGTAAAAAAATGCTCAGAGTCAGAAATAATTAGTGCTTACAATACTCATAAATGTGTAAAACATCTTTCAGAAGAACAATATAAACATTTCAAATATGAGGTTTATGTACCAACTCTCAAAAAACATAAACCAATAAAAGTTGATTTAACTGCTAACACTGCTAAAATTTTAAAAAAGAGGGAATATATGAAAAAGAAAAAGAAAAATAAAATGTAAATTATTTATTTTTTTTAATTTAGTTTTTAATTTAAAAAAAATATCTAAATATATTATATAATATGTCGGCAGATTTTCAAGCAAGCCAGTATAACAAAACGATTAGTAGCAAATCTACATTGCTCCCATCTAATCATCAATTACAGTACGCCGGAACTCAAACCATTCGTTTTGAGGTTCCAAGTTCAACCCACGGATTTATTGATCCAAGACAGTCATATTTAAAATTTGATGTTACAGTAAATAACAGTCCTGCAGTAGTAAGATTTAGTAATAAATGCGGTATTCATTCAGTTATTGATAATTTAAGAATTTATGCAAATGATGGTACAGTTTTAGAAAATATACAAAATTATGCAGAATTGGCAGAAAAATTACATCATTTTAGTGAAAATAGAAGTATAAGAAATAAAAGAGGTATGACTGAATTAGTAGAATATACAAGTAGATCTTATGATGGTGAGGCTTATGATAACCTTCCATCAAGAAACGGAAATAACTCTCAGTTATTTAATAGTTATGAGGTTACAAATGGCGATTCTTTACAAAGTGATGGAATAATTACAGCAGACCCTTTAACTGCTCAAGTTGCAGTTAGACCATATAGTGGTATTTTAGGAGCATTATCAACTAAGATGTACCCAACAATTTTAAACGGTGGAGGTCTAAGAGTTGAAATTGATCTTAATAGTGCAGAAAAATGTTTAGAAATGTGGAGTGGTGCAGGTGTTTGTGCAGATAATGGTGATTTAATTAGTGATTTAACTGAATCTTGCAGATTTGGTATAGTTGGAGTTCAGCCCGGTGGTGCAGTAGAAGTAACAGCATTAGATCTTTATGTTGAATGTCAGCCCGGTAGAAATCAAGTAGCATTTTCAGGAGCTCCAAATCAAGAACCTACAACAGACGCAATAACTGCAGGTATGAGATTAGTAAGAAATCAATTAGTTGGTGCTATGAACCTAATCCAAGGGAAAAGACTCCACGCTTTTGATAATGCTAACCCTCCAGTTCTTAGGGATTGCGGTCTTATTCAATCCGTTGAATTTGTTGGAAATAATGGCGGTACTTTAGCATTTATAAGAGTAAATCTAACAGGAGCACCATCAGCAGGAGGTCCAAGACCTAACAGTGATTTATTCATTGGTGGAGCAGGTAGATCTTCCGCAGGTGCCCCACAAGATGCAAAAAATAATACTTGTTTCATCAGACAGTCAGATATGTTAAATTCAACTCCTGAACTTAGTATAGAAAATGTTGAGTTAGTTCTTAAGACTGCAAAACCACCTCAGCAATATATTGATAATTTAATGAAAGCATCAATGTCTCAAGAGGGAGCTATCCACGATTTCCTAACATTTTCAACATATAGGAATAATGTCCAAGCATCTGAACAAATTGCACAAATTAATATTCCAGCACAGAATAATATGGCAACTTCTATTTTGACTCTACCTTGTAAAAATGGCGTTGCTAATAGCATCATAAGAAATAATTTAGAAACAGTACCTGATAATGCAAGCAACTATAATTATTTGGTCAATGGGAAGATGCAACCAACGAGAAAAGTAGATGTCGCAAGTTTGACGGATACAGTTCCAAAAACGGCACAAATAGCTCTTTGGGAAATGGAAAAATCTTTAGGATCTGCAAAAGTTTTAGTAAGAAATTTAGACCATCAAGATAAGAATTTTATGTTTAGTAGATCTCTTGCTAAATATGGAGGAGTTTTTCAAGCAGATGGCAATTTACAACTTAAGGTAGAATATAAAGGAACCCCAACAGCTCCTCAATTTAATAAATTATTTATATCTCAAATTGCAGGATTAAGAAGGATGAGAGTAAGCACAGCCGGGACAACAGTAGAATTTTAAAATACTTTAAAAAAAAATATAAATATTTAACATTTTTAATTTTATGATAAATATTTACAAAATTTTTTTATATAATATTAATATATATATGAGTGCAACAGTTGAAAGACAAAGAGAAGTATTACAAGTCAATCCCGTAAATTTGGGGACCGGTGTATTTTCTGATAGAAACGGTTTTAATCAAATTATATTTGAACTTCCAAGAAAAGCAGTTATAGCCGATGGTAAAACATTAAGAATTAGCGGAAGATTTGCAGTTAAGGATGGAAACGATGCATTTCCTGAAAATGATGGTAATTTTTATGGTAATGCATTGGTACAATCAGATCCTCCAAGTAATGATTTTTATATTGATGGAAGAACAGGCGTACATTCTTGTATAGAAACTCTCAGTATTCAAAATTTAGAAGGTGCCACCTATTCAACAATAAAACAGTATAACAGACTTATGTCCAGTGTATTACCTTTAGAAAAATCTATTTTAGATTATCAAAATGGTGGTGTAGATATTGATCACGGTGGTCAAGCTAAAGATGTAACCACAGCTTTAAAATGTGATAATTTTATTCATTTTTCAATTCCAATCTATGACGGTCTTATTATGGGTCAGCCTTTAGATATGTATTTACTTAAGGGTTTAAGGATTGTTATCACCTTAGCAAATTCCTCTTATGTAGTACAAAATAATTTTTGGAGAGACTCACAAAGTTCTTCTGCCAAAGCCAACGGTGGAGCATTTTATGAATTAGATCAATTAAGACTTTCAATAGCAACAGAAACTCAACCAGCAGATGTAACTGAGGCTATAATGAAAAATGAAAATGCAGTTTTAGAATATAATACATATAGTAGTTTCTATAATGTTGTTTCTTCTAATGATGCCAATGTAAGTATTAATATTAATACAGGAAGAACTTTAGGAGTCATTGGCAATATGGTGCCTTCGTCGTGGATAAATAACTACGATTATCCAAGTCAGGCTACGATGCCTCCACTTTATGAGAGCGGTAATAGATACGATTATAAATTTGATCAGCAAGGACAAACATTTTTTAAGGGTGGTTTAAGATTGCCTTTAGATTTTGTTGTTGATAGTGAGGAATCACAAAAAGAAGATAATAGTGATGCAATGAGAGTTAAAACTGCTCTTAATGCTATTACTAAAGAGTGGAGTATGGACAAATTAATTCAATCTCTCAAAACTGAATTATCAAATCCTCCAGCAACTAATGAACAAGCAAGATTTACAAGAGATAGACAGGAAATTACTGAGGAAGATAAAAAGAGTCAATATAATATTGGAGTTGGTTATGATTGGATAACAGAAAACGGAAGTAATTTTAAAAATCAACCTTTTGGACTACAATATAAATTTTCAGTTGGTGATCAATCATTAGCACCTCATTCATTGTATTTGTTTGTTAAACATAAGAATACTTTAGTTTTCCAAAATGGGGCAGTACAGGTTTTAATGTAATTATTTTTAGTTTAGTTTTTTTATAAAATTAAAATAAATTTATAAAAAAAAAAATATAACTTTATTATATATATGAGTGGATCAAACACATTACCGCCAGTTTTAAGAACTGCCCCTTTAGACAGACCAATGAACCAAGAAGTAAATACTGATTTACTAAGACCAGTAAATTTTAGTCAAAAAGGTGCTAAATTCGTATTTGACAGAAAAGGCATTTTAGACTCTAATAGTCAGCTACAATTAGCTTTAACAGTAGAAGATTCTGCAAATCCCGGTACTGATACAGGTGCTTATCTTGCAACATCAACAGGAGCACTTTCGCAAATTTCTCGTGCTTTTCTCACAATTGGAGGCAAAACCATCAGCGACCAAAGAGATTTAGCACATTATGCAACTTGGGTTAGATTGCATTATAGTAATGATTATAAAAAAGGCATTATTATGCCAAAACAAGGAGGAGATGATATTTTTGAAGGATCAACATCAAGGGATATTATGAACCCCGGAAATACAGCCATTGCATCAAGAGGTTTCAATGCTCCCTTCGGAACTCTTGGGCGTGTCAGTTCTGAATATGCAATTAATGACGATGACCCAACACAACCAACATATGGCAAACAGGATGCAGTTAAGACTAATTCAGAAGAAAGAGCAGATAGAAAACTTACTCATCTTGCTTCTACAACTCCTACTTGGGCAGTTGGTTTATCCCAACTAATCCCCTTCTTACAAGGCTTACAGCTCCCGTTGTTCGCCATCCAGCAGGAGGTATGTTTAAACTTGGAGTTCTCAAAAAATGAAGTAGGTCACGCATTTCAAACTCCAGCATCAGTAACAGATCCATCAACAGTAAGTAGAACCATTGTAGAAGATAAATTTTTACTTATGGTTGATTATCTTTTTTATCCTGATCAGTTAGCCGAAGTTGTGGATGTAATGATGCAAAAAGGTGGTTACAATGTACCATATACTGAACAGCAAGTAACAGAACATAATGCAACTGCAAACGCTAACGCTACTAATGATATTACCTTTAATATTCAGTTAGCAGGTAAAAGACTCAAATCTTTAGTTGTTCAAAAACAGTTAGTTGAAACACCGGGTTCTGATGAATATATTGATAATCAAGGTAGATATAACTCTATGGCTTGGGTAAATAATGAAGAGGTAAATTTCCAAATTAATGCAAGAAACTTTTACTCATTACCAATCTCAAATCCATCTCAGCAAAAGACTGAAGCCGATGAAGTTCTTAGAGTTCCTCTTAATCTTTGTGGTGCAAGATATTCTTGGGGTAATATTTGGAATGGTACAAATAAATCAGATAATCCAAGACTTAGTAATAGATTACTAAATGGTTATGCAAATCTTGCAGAACAAGGAACAAGTCATTGGTTAGGTTTTAAAATAGAAAATAGTTTTGGACAAGGTAGAAGGGTGTCAAATATTCCAGTTGAATACAGAGAGACCGTTGATGTAGAAGCAGATGTAGATGAAGACGGTTTAAGTCGTAGATACAGAGTTTTCAGTGGTATCCAAAGAATTGCCAATATTTCCGGCGGATTTGTAACAGTAATTGAATAAAAAATATATCTAAAAATATAATATATGATAAATTATATATATTCTTACTTTTGTAATGAAGAAAAAAATACTTTAACACCTCATAGTATGAGCATTATCCCCTCCCCCATATTTATAAATTATGCCCGTATTATAGTAGATCACGATGACGATGAGGAACCTCATAAAAATTATCAAGAATATATAGCAAAACAAAACAATAAATTAGATACTTTAGTTGATTATTGGAATCATTAGTTACGAAGGCATTGAAGGCATTTTAGACATTTTATTAGAATAAATATAAATATTAAATAATTTTTTACTTAATATTTATTTTTAATTTATTTGATCCCAAATATCCCTTCTTTGCCTACGAACTCCTATTTATACAGATATCCCTTTTTTATAATCTAATATTATTATATATGCCATACCAAATAAAAAAAATTAATGGAAAATATAAATTATACAATTTGAAAAAAAAAGAATTTGTAAATAAAACATTTAATACAAAAGAATCCGCTATCAGTGCAGGTAAAAATTATATGAGATATAGGAAAGAAAAACCAGTTTTAAAAGGGAATAAATTATTAAATGCCAAAAAATTATAATCTAAATATTATATATATGTACGGATCAAAAAATAGAAATAAAGTAAAAAAAACTTATAATAAAAAACCTCAGAAAAACAGGAAAAAATTAAGTTTAGCATTAGAGAATAAATTAAAGGAACATTCAAAACATCATACTAAAAAACATATTGCAGAAATGAGGAAATTGATGAAACAAGGTATGAGTTTTAGTAAAGCCCATACTCAGGCAATGAAAACTAAAGGTAAATAATATTTTATCTAATTATAATATAATGAGCAGTTATAAGATTACACCATATAGTAAAAAACAAGCAAAAAGATTAGGCGTTATTATAAAAGTTTCTACAAATAAAAAGAAAAAAATAGATGTTTTTGACAAAAAAGGTAATAAGATAGTGTCTATCGGCGGGGCGGGATACCTTGACTATCCAAATTATATTTTAAAATATACAAAAGAATTTGGTAAAAAAAAAGGGATGGAAAAAGCAAATGCCCGTAGATCACTCTATAAAAAGAGGCACGAAAAAGATAGACATAAAAAGGGTAGTGCAGGATATTATGCAGATCAAATTTTATGGTAATAATATTATTATCTATTTTATATATATAATAATATGAATTCTACAGTTACAAATGAATTAAGTAATATTTCAGGTTTTGAATATTCTACTATAATCTTAGCAACTCTTTTAGTGGTAAGCGAAATACTACCATTTATAAAAAAGTATAAAACAAATGGTTTAGTTGATAGCATTGTATGTCTATTAAGAGGTTCATCTTGTGTCACCAAAAAATTGGCTGATATTGTTGAACAATGTGAGGAAAAAGAAGGAGAAAAAAAGGATGGAGATAATTTTAATAAGGTTTAAAATTATTTAATTTAATAAAAAAAATATAATGTTATTATATATAATGTATAACCCAAGTCAAGCGTATAACGCATATGCTGAAAGTGCAAATGAAATTAACAGTAATTTAGCATCTTATAGGGCAGATGTTGATAATATTAAAGGAATAAATAAACAATTGGTACAACAAGCAAGAGAAAAAACAGATATAGATGCTATTAGAGATATTGCAAGCGAAGCAGGAGTAAGAGCTTTCAAAAGTGCAATGGAAAAATATGGATCTAAAATTTACGATGCTAAAATTCCGGGATTAGGAGGTTCTATTAAAGACGCTGATACACGATTAGGTCAAGCTTTGGAAGATAGAGCAAGACCAGTAATTAATGATTTGAGAGCAAGAGGTCAAACCATTGCAGATAATGTAAGAAATACAGTAAATGATTTGAGAGGACGAGGAGAAAGAGCAGTCCAAGAAAGAGTAAGACAATTAAATGGTAATGATCCTGAAGAAAATGGTGTAGAAATGCAAGAAATGGGAACAGAACCGGGACAGGAAAGTGCAAATAACAATATTGGCAGTAGAGAAGATGTAAATGAAGATGGTACTAATATGACGGATGATTTAGAGGATATGGGTGAAGATATTGATATGGGAGAAGGTCAGTTTAATGGAACATTTGAGGATTTTATGAATCAATTTGATGTTGCAAGAAAACCCAACGGAGATATTGATTTTGAGACTGAAAATAACAGGTTAGGTATGGTTAATGAAGATTTAGAAGCACAAGCACACAGAGAACAATTAACACAACCTGAAAGACCTGAACAACAACCACAGCAAGAAATGAATGAAAACCACGAAGAAAATAATAATGAGCAACCTGAAGAAGAAGAAACACCAAATGAACAATTTGAAGATGAACAAAATGATGCACAAGATGAAGCCGAAGATCTGAATGAAGGCGATGATTTACAAGGTGATACCGCCGATGCAATGGAAGGTTTAGGTGAGGAAGGAGCAGAAGCAGGAGCAGAAGCAGGTGCAGGATTAGCAGAAGGATCAGGTATTGCAGAAGGTTTAGAAGAAGGTGCCGGTGCTTTGGCGGCGACCGGTATAGGAGCACCTATTGCCGGAGCCTTAGCAGTAGCCGGAGGATTAGTAGAAGCTTTTACATTATTTGAATCCGGTAAAGGAATAGTAGATTGGTTTGAACAAGATGTATTAGGTCAGCACCCAAAAGCTCCACAAGTTAAAATACCAAAAATGGGATTAACCAGTGCAGAAAGAGGTCAAATGATTGTACCAACAAGTGATACTTTAGATACACAACTCCCCGTTGGCGGATGGTAATCCTTTAAGTATATTCTTTAAATAATTAAATTAACTATTTAAAGAACTTATTTATATTTACTGAAAGATCTTTTTAATGGTTTTCCAGTTTTTCCTAAATCACATCTGAGAGTATCATCATTTATTTCTATTTCATCATAATTAATTATTTTACAATGAGAACAACGACTTTCTATTCTATTAGTTTTATAATCACCTGCAGATCCGTGTCTATGAAATTTGTATTTCATACATTTTTTGGGATTAGGACATTTAACAACGATATGAACATCGTTAATACAAAAGGCTTTTACTCTTGACATATATATATAATCTATATATTATTATTTCTTTATATAAACGCATAAAACTAAATACTTTAAATATATAGAATAAATATAAATTATATATATATAAAGAATAAAATAATTATTTTGTGCTATCTTTAAGCCATTTATAAGCATAAAACTAACATTTAAAGAGCATAAAACTAACTATTCCTAAATATTCAGAGAAAAAATATAAAAATATTTAGATTTTTCCATTATTTAGTTTTTTTTCATATAAAAAAATATTTTATATTTATATATATATGGACAAACTTTTAGAAACTCTTAAAGAAAGTCGTGGAGTGAGAGAATCAACTCTTAGTACCTACAAAAGATTGCTAAATAAACTATCAAATGAAATTATTGGTAAAGATTTTGATAGTGCAGACTTTTTAAAAAGTAAATTTAGCAAAGTTAAAACATTTATTGAAGGATTAAGTAGCAGTAGAAAGAAAAATTATTTATCTTCTATATTAGTTGCCTTATCTCCTAAGGCAAGAAAAGACCCACCTAAACATTTTGAAAAGGTTTATGATAAATACAGTAATATGTTAATTAATGAACAAGAAAAATATAATAATCAATTAAAAAATAGAGAAAAAAACCAAAAAGAAAGTGATAATTGGATGGAATGGAGTGAAATAATGAAATATCAGCGTAAATTAGGCAATGATATTAGGAAAATGGGATATAAACAATCTACAAAAGAAATAAAAAATAAGAAAGATAAAGATCTTATTATGCAATATTTAGTATTATCTTTATATACCCTTGGAGCAGTTCGTAGGCTTGAATTTGCAGATACAGAAATAATAAAATTTAATGATTTTAATAAATTATCTGAAGATGAAAAAGATAATAATATATATTTAGTTGTTGTTAGTAGAAATAAAAAATTCTTTTCTTTTGGCAAAAATACAGTAAAAAGCAAAACAGATGAAAATGTAAAAATACCAGTTTCAAAAGGATTAAATAGTGTTTTGAATTTATGGTTAAATGTACATAATTCAAAATATTTATTATTAGATAGTAGAGGTAATAAAATGTCAAAAAATGGATTAAGTAAATTTATTAATAAAATATTTAAACCATTTGGTAAAAAAATAGGTGCTTCTATGTTAAGGAAAATTAAAATATCTCACGAATTTGATCCTGAACTTTTAGATAAAAAGGCAAAACTTGCAAAAGAGATGAATCATAGCGTCAGTATGCAAGAAAATGTTTATTTGAAAAAATAAATATAAGGGTATCATAATAATAATAAAAACTATTTAAAAAAAAATCTAATATATATATATAATATGGAATTTCAACAAGAACTTTACGAAAATATGGAAAAATCTCAGTTAATTGAAATAATTAAACAATATCACGAAAAAAAGAAAATACAAAATGAAAGGTGTAAAAAGTATTTAAAATCTGAGAAAGGTAAATTGGCAATGAAAAGAGCTAATTCAAAAAGAGTTTATAAACCAACAGGCAGGAGAAGGGGAAGACCTAAAAAAGTAATTGCACCTTCTGAAAATAAATAACTACATATATATATAATTTGGGTTTAAAGACTAAATTATATATATATTTAATATGAACAAAACACAATTCTTAATTGAAATTGACAATATCTTTGCTAATTGCCAAGATTTAAATATTAGATTTACAAACAGAGATTTAAATAAATTATACAAAAAAATTAATTATGAATTTCCGGAAGATGTCGGTACCATCACAGGACTTAAAATTTTTTATCATTTTAAAAATGAATATGAAAAAACACTATCTGATAGTTTAAGAGCTACTATTATAAATCAATGGTTTGCAGTATCTGAAAGATGGGGTTGGAGCACATTAGACCACGACGACGAAATGATACCTAAAATTGAAAATAATCAAATTGTAGAACAAGAAAATGATGAATTTGATGGTGAATATTGGAAAGATGCAGTATTTGCTTATTTAAGGGGATCTAAAGCTAAAGCTTGGGATTTCTGCAGATATTTTAATAAAACAATTAATGGATATTAAATAAATATCTACATATATATATAATAAGGCTTAAAGGTTTATTATATATATTCAATTAGTAAAAAAAAATGAATAAAATACAACAACAAAAATACAATGATATGAAAGCAGAATTAGAATATGAAGAAAGAATCAGTTTATTATTTAATCCTCCTTATCTTATTAAAATGAGAAGAAGAGTAGAAAACTATCCTACATATTGCAAATTATTAAATAGTGGTAAAATAAAAAAAGATTGTATATGTTATGAAGATTATAATTATTAAAACTTCTTAACTCTACCTTTTTCTTTCTTTTCTTTTTGTGCTTTTTTTAGATCTTTTTTAGATATTTCCTTAAAGGTCTTGGGTGTATCTTTAGTTATCCTTTTATTTGGTCTATATACATCACCCTTCTTTTTATAGCCAACCTCTCCTCTTTGGTTGGTCCAATTTTCCTTAAACCAGCGGGACAATGAACCTTTACCTTTTTGTCCAGTATATGGCTTTTTCCTTTTACCGTATTTTTCAGCAAATTTTAATTTATATTCTTTTACGAGAAGCCCGCTACGATAGGCGGAGCTTTTGGGATACTTAGCTTTTATTTGCTTGGCTATTTTTTCATATAATTTCATATCTACGGGTTTATTAGAACTCATTTATATATATTATAATATAAAAAAAATATATAGAAAAATTTTATTATTTAGGCATAAATTTAAAAAAATATATAGAAATTTTATTTTAAGTAATTTTATTTAAATTACTTAAATTAATATAATTATTAAAATGACTTAAAAAAATATCTCTACATATATATATAAGTATGGAATTAAATAATTCAATGTTCGTAATAACCAAAAACTCAACTAAGCTTTTTCAGATGGATAACATCATTAAAGAGCCTTGTGATGTAAATATCCTGAAGAAAATCATCAATTCAGGTTGGAATAAGACCTATACCGATCAAAAATGGTTGGAAGAGTTCAATGTACCGTTTAATGATGCAAGAACTCATTTAGAAAAATTAATTAAAAAATGTAAGAGGGGTTTCCTTACAGTAACTGCAACAATAAAAGAATATGGTAGAGCAAGTTTTAAAAATCAAGTTAGTTTGGCTTTATTGCCAAATGAATTAAGACAATGTATAGCAATACAATGTAATCTTATTGACTATGATATTGAAAATGCTATGCCAACTATTCTTTATAATGTTGTTAAAAAAGCAGGTGTTGATTCTACTGAATATAAACACTTAGATACATATATCAAGAAAAGGGATAATGTATTAAAAGCAATTGCAAATTGGTATTTCCACGGTCAAGAATATAATAAGGATCTTTATAAAAGAGTTAAACAACTTATTATTAGTGTTTGCTTCTTTGGTGGTGGTACAAAATCTTGGAAAGAAAAAAATGGTATTGATAAAAATAAACAAGATTATGCATTTGTCATTAAATTAAAAAATGAAGTATCCAATATTAATACTAATTATGTTATTTTAAATAATCAAGATATATTTGCAGAAACAAAAAAGAAGAATATGGAAGATTATCAGAGAAAAATGAAAAATTATTTGAAAGAAGTCAAAAAGGGTAATAATCCAACACAACCATATCAAAAAGATCCAAGAAATACACTTATGTCTAAATTTTTAGGTGATTGGGAATGCAAAATAATTGAATTCTTACTATTAAAATTACAAGCAAAAAAGATTATTGTAAAAGGGAGATTTGTATATGTATATGATGGTTTTATGATTCAAAAAAAAGTTGAATTAAGTAAATTATCTGAATGGGTAAAAGAAGAATTTGGTTTTGATTTGAAATTTACAATAAAAGAACCTGATGAGGGTAAAAAAATATTGAAGGAAGTTGATGAACTTATTGAGAATGATATTAAAGATAAAGATCACCCTGAAGAAAGTCTTAAGAAATGGGATAGAGAATATTTTAAATCAATTCAATACGATTATCCATTACAAAAAGATTATTTTGAAAAATTCTTTTGTTATACAGAAAAAGAAGGTAATTATTGGAGATCAAATAATGAATATCATAATGATCCAATCACAGGAGAATTATTTATTAAAAGATCTTGCAATCCTTATACTGATGATAAACTTAGAAAGAATTTTAAACAATATAGGACTAACCCCGAATTTGAAAGTGCATTTGGGAATAAAGTAACTTCTTTTGTAGATAGATGGACATCTGACCCTGAAAAGAAAACTTTTGATAGAATGGATTTTTATCCTCAAAATAAACCATTTGATAAATTAAAAGATAATACAGAATATTTTAATAGTTTTTCAGGATATCCTCAATATGTATTTAATCAAAAAACTGAGAATTATCAAAAACATATTAATTTATTCAAAAATCTTACTAAAAATATTTTGGGAGGTGATGAAAATGATTATTTGAGTTTTATGAATATTGTAAGTTATAAAATAAAATTTCCTGCAAGAAAAAAGCCGTATGCTATTATTATTAAAGGATCTCAGGGTGAAGGTAAAAATTGGTTATTGAATATTTTGGGGAAAATCGTGGGTGATCAACATTATTTGACAACATCAAATATTAACGATATTATTGATACTCACGCTATGGGATTATTTCATAAATTAATTGTTAATTTAAATGAAATGGATCTTACAAGTACAAAAAATTTACAAAATAGATTTAAATCAATTATTTCAGAATCTGATATTATGTTTAATCCAAAAAATGCTCAACCATTTGAAACAATTAATTACGCTTTAATTGTAGTAACAAGTAATGAGAACCTACCCGTCACAATTGATTTAGTGAGCGGAGATAGAAGATGGTTTTGCTACAGGGGAAATAAAAAAAATTGTACTTTGCAAGAGCAATGGGACAAGGTATTTGAAATTACAAATTCAGAAGAATTTAAAACAAATGTTTATAATTATATTATGTCTTTTGATTGTGAAAAATTTGATTTCAAAAAAGCAAAAAGACAAAATGCCAAGGGAGAAGCTTATAATCAAATTAGTCATTATTTTGTTCCAAATGAATTAAACTTTATTAAAGATAAAATTATCAATTGTGAATTTTTAAATAAACCTTCCTTTTGTGACTTAGATGATGAAGAAAGTGATAATGAAGTAGAATATATTGAACAACCATATTTTAAATATGATGAATTTTATAAACCTTGGGATATTGAGGCAGGTGATTTATGTAGAGATTTTTGGGATTGGTGTAAATCAAATAGAATCACTTACGGAGTTGAAAAAAGTAGAAAAGCAGTATTAGGTAATTTTATGAAACATAATTTGGAAGGTATTAGTAAGAAATTGGATAGTAAGACAAGAAGAGCAGTATTTACATTAAAACCTGATATTATTATTAGAGATATGGTACAAAGAAATTTATTTGATGAAAATGTTGAAGAATTTAAATTAATCAATAAAGAAGGCGGACACGATGTTGTAGAAAAACTAACTTTTGATGATCTGATTAATTAATATTTACTTAAAATTATTTTATTACATTATATTGTAAGAAAATAACTTTATTAGTTATAGAGTATTACCAATGATTCCTTTTGTGTGTGGGTATGCCATTATTTTATTAAATAATTATATTAATTTTGTATAATTATTTAATTTTGCTTATAAAAAAGGGGATATATATCTATAGAAGTCTTACGAAGGCATTGAAGGCATTTTAAGGGTTTTTTAAAAAATAATTAATAATAAAAAAAAATAAAAAAATAATAATTATTTTTACAAAGTTAAACCTCGTTTTTGCCTTCTTTGCCTTCGGGATCTGAATCTTCTATTTTTGTAGGCTTGACAACTATTACTTTTTTTGGTGTTTTTTCAGGACAAAATAAAACATCTGCATATCTATCGCCAAAATCTCGGAAGTTCAACCAACAACTTCTATGTACATTTCGTTGTTTTTGATCGTTCCATTTTGCAAATCTTTTGATTGTTTTATTACATAACATACATTTTTTTAGTGGTTTTTGTTTATCCATCTATATATATAATAGATAAAATAATATCTTAATAAATATTTTCATCATATATTTTATAATGAAAATAATTAATTTTTTTCCTTTTTGGAACTATTTTTTTTACGGGCTTGTTTCTTTTGTTGTTGTTCTATTTCCTGATCTATTTGTATTTCTTTGAATAATGGTATCGGACTAACAATTTTATAAATAATACTTGTTTTATCGTCAATTCTTGCAGGAGTTAAATCAGGATTTAGTACGCTTGTTCTTATCCCCGTTATTACAAAAGGATGAGTTGCTTTAAATGAATAACTTGTTGAAAAACTAAATGCAAAATCACCGGCTAAATATGCCCTATTACAAACTGCAACAATCTGATCTTCTTGACCACTATTTTCAGAATTAAAATGAATCCCCTCAATAATATTTGATTTAATAAGCCAAAATGGAAATACTAATTTTTGAGGTAAATTTTGAGCATATGCAGAACTTGTATTTAATTCAAAATTAGCATTTACATAACCTTTTTGATTACCTAAATCAAACATAGGTAAAGTATGACTATTTAAAGAAATTTGTTTATTTATTGTGCTCTCAATTCTTAGATTTGTTGTTAAAGGAAATGGAAATAAATTAAAATCACTTTGTGGGATAACACTATTATAAAATCTTTCAGTAAAAACAACTTCTGCTCTCCCTGCTCTATTACATAATCCTAAATAAGTAAATCCCAATCTTTGTAATAATGAATCATTAAACTTTTTTTCTATATCTAATTTATTTTGCCAATCAATAGGGTGAAAATTATTATCATCATCAACTAAAGAAATATTAAATAATCCAATCCCTGATTGACTATATTTATCAAAAGGTATAATTTCATATAAAGGACTCCCTGAGTCGTTATTACTTGGTGCAAATCTTTCGTTAGGACTGCCGGATGTGTGTCCATCTACATCCGGATCATTTACATAATCATATCCTGAAGTTAATGCTTCTAAACCTGCAGAAGGGACGGCTGTAGCACTATTACCATTTCCTATAATGTTAGCCCAAGCCATATTTTGAAATCCAAATCTTCCTCTTGTTTGGTCAAATGTAAGATTCATATCAGGAGCTCCAACACTTATATATCCGTTGTAATCTGTTATCGCATTTGCTCCTGATGATGCACCTTTTGCCAATGATGTATCTATAACTAATACGCTTGTATTATGATAAATAGATGGGTCATATAAACAATAATTTTTTGGATGTAATTTAAATGTACCTGTTGGATCACCTTGTAAAGATCTTGCATTTAATATAATACCTACACATCTTTCATTTGCTCCAAAAGTTGCACCTGTATTAACGCAAACAATATTTACATCTAATAATTTAGCAATTGTTCTACTATTCATTTGTTGCCCTTGAAATGGTATTAAAAAATTATTATCAACAACTAAATCAAAAAATTGATCGCTTGAAGTAAGTGCAGTATATGCTTTATTATATTTTGATGGATTAAAATATGCATCTAATAAAAAACCTGCAAAACTTAAATATTGTGTATTAGAAGAAGATGGATTTGGTAAAACTCTATTTTGTGCCTGAGTATAACCTGCCACTGTAGAGGCTGGACTATCATCACATCTACCAATATCAACTTTTGTTAAAAATAGGGCTCTTGTCTTAGGATCTGTTTCTATATCTGCAACTGTTGCTCTTTCTGTACCTGCACCAAAAGGGTCATCTATATATTGCCTACATCTTAATAAATTAGCTACATTTCTACAATTTGTTTCATTCCAATCTAAATTTGTAACCATAACAAAACCATCGTCCCACGAACTAAAAGTATTTGTTGGATCAATTGGTCCCTCATTTAACATATATATCTGATTTTCAAAACCTTGTTGTGGTCCTAATACTGAATTATAATATGTCATATTTTTTTTTCCTGTAAATTCATTTGCTAATCTTGAACCATAATATTGTTTTTGTGGATTTAAATAACCAATATAATTTTGATAAAAAGATACTAATGTAGGTTTTTGGTGTGAGGAAGGAATACCATCAATACTTACTACATTAGTCCCACCTGCTAAACAAGCCGTCTGTAATTGTCCTATATCTTTAGACCAAGTATTTACTTTATAATTATATCCTGCTCCTTGTGTTGCATCAATGCTTACTTTTAAAGGCAATGGGACACCATTATGCATATCTTCTGTAATTTTATTTGCAATATTACTGGGATTATCGTAACCTATAGATACACCAATTTCTATATTTGTTGTTGCAGGAAACCAAATAAAATTTCCTGCTGTTTTATCTGCAATTGCTCCCGCTTCGGTTGCATTTGCCCAAGCATCAGGGTCTTGATTATACGGTGCCCATCTGCCAATATAAAAACGAGTTCCCGATGCATTAAAATCAAATTTCTCAGGATCTCCTTTTGTTTTTGTAGTCCATAAAGGATATGTCAATGGAAAACCTTGATTTGTTAAATATCCGTAATTAGAATCTGTTGCTGTACTATATACTGTATTTTGTGTTGATAAAGGTAAAGGACAAGTATATTTATAATTATGATTTATATATAACCATCCATTTAATACTTGCCTATTTGGTAAATATGGATTATCTTTTATTTTCTCAGGTATTTCAATAATATCAGATCCTACACCAATAGAATTTACTGCAATCCCATCAATACTTATTTCATCTCCGACATTTACTTTTATCCCTTGAGATACCTCATTTAAAAAAGATCCATCCTTAGCATTAGATACCTGAGCCTTATCTTTGCTAACATAAATTAATCTTGTGTCCATAATATATATTAATAATAGAAAATAATAATTTATACTAAAATTAGTAAAAATTATTAATTATTTTGTATTTTTTGTATAATATTCTATTGAATATTTGTTATCATATATTTATCATTCTAAATCATCATCTTCTTCCTCAGTGTCAGAGTCCAAATTGTTTTTATTCCATTGTTTAGCTTTTTTCTTGAGCAGATTCCATTTAATTTTTTCAATAAAATTTAAATACATTTCAGGCGGATTTTTTCGTAGTTTCAAATATAAAAATGAATATTTTTTTTTAGCATATTTACGATAACAATATAATAATGTATTTTTATAAATACTTCCGTATTCTTCGTCAATCTTAGCAAGTTCATTATCATTATAAATACCATTCATAATGCATATAGCGTTAGCGTTTGTTCTTGCAATTGGATTTAATGCTCTGAAATTTTGAATAGAAAGAAAAACATTAGAATTTATATGACGATAACGACTTATAAATGAGTAAAACTTTTTTGTTAATAGTCCCATTGAATCATCTGCAACTATTGCTATTTTTGGCATTTTGTCTTTTGGATATTTTTTTTGTTGAGCAATAATTTTTTCTAAGATCTCATCTTTGTACTCACTATAAACCTCAAAGGCTTCTTTCATATGTCTCATTGAATCATCAAGCTCTGCGGTAGGCGAAAAAACATACACCTTTTCAAATGCATCACGAAAAAAATGCTTACTGAGCAGAAGATTGACTAATAGACAAGTTTTACCACTTGCAACTGCTCCCAAAATCAACATACAAGTGCCGTGATTTCTTGCGATAGAAGGCAGATGTGGATGATATTTTTTATCTGAATCATCTTTTATATCTAAGGGTTTTAAAGGTAATATTGACAAATCACAATTCATTTATATATATTAAAGAAGATATTAATTTTTATTTTAAATTAATATTTTCCTTATATAATCTTTAAAACATTGAAAACTCTTTATTTCTATTATTGGGATTATACCAATTACTTAAAGGATATTTTTCAGGATGAAATGGTTTAGCTTTAGGTTTAGGTTCTTGTTTTTTGGGTATTGGTATAGGTTTAGATTTTGGCTTTGGTTGTTTTGCTTTCCTATATTGTTCTTTCATTTGCTCATATTTAAACATATATTGGCTAAAAGTTCTAAAATCCATTCCGGTATTTTGCAGAGTTGGAGGATTATAATGTTGCATATTGGCAGGCGGTTTTCT
>TARA_R100000231_G_scaffold73384_2_pt1 | contig 18487 bp, 32 predicted proteins | sample TARA_R100000231 | Tara Oceans TARA_R100000231 (sample SAMEA2620565) | marine metagenome | biome: marine biome (ENVO:00000447); feature: surface water layer (ENVO:00002042); material: "saline water (ENVO:00002010), including plankton (ENVO:xxxxxxxx)" | depth 5 m | reverse complement strand
TGAGCATCAGCAGCTATCTTTTGTGATTCAGCAAAAGTACCAGTTGCTTCTGTTAATAATTTAAGTCTTAATTCGAGTTTCTGAAAGTTGGCTGCAGCACTAATTGACTGTTGTCCAAAGGCAGTCAAAGCTACTGTACCTAAAACTTTTTGTAATTTATTAAAATTACCAGTTAATCCTTTACTTCTTTTATTTAAAACAGTAAAAGTACGAGTTAATTTTCTATTTGCATTTTTTAATTTATTAACAGCACCAACAGCTTTATTTGTTAAAACCTCAATACTTACACTTGCTACTGCCATTTCTTACCTCTTATTTTTAATACTATCTAGCTGCTGCTTTTCATGGGCAGCTTTTAATTCATAATAAGCTGCAAAATGTAAAAGTTCTGCATCAGTTAATTCTTTTCTTAACCTACTGACAGTCATTTTTAGTTCTGTTGCTAGGAAAAATTCGAAGTAAAGCCAATTATCCCCCTTTAATCTTCCTTTACTTGTTCAATATCTTCCCCCTCTTCATTAATTCCAAATAAAAATAGTTCAAGTTCATTTAAAAGCGATTCTGGTAGTTCACGTTTTAATCTTGCTACATCACCTTGCATAAAAGCAGGTGATCCGTCTTCATTTTGTGCTTTATGAACAAGCATCTGTGTTGAAAGTTTTAAATTATCTTCACCAGATGTTTTTTGAACAAGCAGTCTATCTGCTCGTGTTATAGGTGCGAAATATAAATCTAATAAATCATTACCATTTTTATCTTTCACTGTAAATTTTCTTCTTTCATTTAAATCAAAAGAAGAAGTGAGTAAATCAATTGCTCTAGTATCTGCCATTAAATATCCTCAGTTATGTCACCAGTCATTTGAAAGTTTATAGTAGCAGTTGCAAGTTCACCTACAGTTGAAGTGAAATTACCTCCAGATATCACAGCATCAAATGTAAATTTCTTAGCACTTGAAGCATCTAAGAACAAAATAAATTTAGCATTAGTACCGTCATCTTCCTGTTTGAAACAACCTTTTAGTAGTTCTGTTAAGGGATCACCTGAAGTTGCTTGATATTGAACTTCACAAGAACCAGTAGCACTTATCAAACCTCCTCCATATTTTCTTGACTTGTCAGAATGTGCTGTGATTTCATAAAGCTCTTTAGTTACATCTAAATTCCAGCTTGTTGTTCCTGCTACAAGTGCTGTCGATCCAGTCCCATCATCAAAATGAATAGCACCTTCTTCACCTCTAACTATAGCCATAGTAAAAAAATTAATTTAAATGTATCTTAGCTCTTTTTTAAAATTTTTCCAAATTTAAACAGTAATTTTTTCTATGATTTGAAAAGCACAAGCTAATCTACTTTGAAAATATCCTTCTGGGGCAGCATTTTCAATTATTTGAGGTCCGTTTGGAGGCTCGAAATATAATTCATCTAATGTAAATCTGTTAAAAAGATTTCTAAGTCTTGTTGCAACAGTTAAATTTTGCCCAACACCAACTCCGACTTTTGTAAAAACATTTAAAGTCAATTGACCCTGCAGCAAATTTCTACCGTCTTGCGTCAGATATTCATTTTGATCAAAAGCTAATTCTGATAAGACAAAAGTAGTATCAGCTAAAGGTTTATAAGGCATATTATTAAAAACTATTGGAATAGGCGGTGCATCATTTAACTCATCTATTAATTTTTCTTCTATTGTTCTTCTAATAGTATTTAAATTAACTGCTGTCATTTTTCAGAAACTTTAATTTTTTTTATTATCGTAGCAACAGCACGAACTTGAACATCAGGCCAACCTGCTTTCTTATCATTTCTAGTTCTAAATTTACCGCCCCAAGAAGGTGGTAAATTTGTACCGTAAGTAACTGCTTCTGCATACGGCAAATTGTTAATAATATTATAAGTATTTCCTATTTTTTCTTTTTGATAATTGATTTTTCTAGCAGGTAATGAATTTCTTGATACTGACTTATTATTTTGAAAAGGACCTAATAACACTTGAGCTTCTTTTGTATTTTCACCAATTTGCCAGTTACCTCTAAATCTACCTGTATCTACAGGTGAACCTTCTTTTAATCTTGAATCAAGCTCCAAAACTGCAAATCTTATTACTTTATTAATTTGAGTCTCACTAAATCTACCAAGATCTGATATTTTAATTCTTTTCATGACCTTAAAAATATTTGATAATAAACATCTTCCCCATTAACCATTTCTTTATTTATTTGAATAATTGCATAAGTGATACCGCTGATTACTATTCGATCACTTAAACTTGGCTCAAAAGTTAAATCACCTCTTGAAATCATTACCTTTTTATCATTTTGCTGAATTAAAGTATTTAATTCAGTTTTTTTTACGTCTTCGAAAAAACCTTTAACTACTGATTCTGTGATTGTTTCACCGACATTGCCGTCAGCTACATTGTAAGTCCCTTGTTTTATTTGCTGAATTGTAATGTGACTAGAAAAAACAGAAATTAAGCTACTACTTACTTTTCTTAAAGACCTAAACTGATTCATCTTATGTAAGCAATAACTGATCCGCTATCAAGTTTTATAGATAATATGTCCAAATCTATTGAAACATTTGAACTTAAATTGACACCAGAAAGTGTACCAGAAATAACATCACTAGTAAGTGTATTAATCACAGTGTCTTCAAGTGCTACTATTCTTCCAAAATTTCCAGAGTGAACTGCAGTTCCAGTAAGAATTTTTGCTTTTGTGAAAATAATCATTTTAGCTCCTTTTAATTGCTATGTTACCAGTGCTGCTTATTCTTAAGCCAGTAAAAAGTCTCTCGAATAAAGGTGGCACTCGATCTGCACCGACAGCACCAAAGAAATTTGGTGTTGCTTCTAGATTACCAAGTTTTACGTTTTTGTAATCCTCTAACCCACTTAATCCTAAGCCGTTTCTGTTGTTATTTAAATAGGTTGCTAAAATAACTTGTGCTTTTTTTACATCTATTGGTATTTCTGTTGAAGTAAAATAATCAGTTGATATTCTGAAAGGAAAGCCAACAGTGTAAGTATTTGTGTATCTGTCAGGTTTTCTAACTCCTAATCGTGGCCACTGTAATGCTTGTTCATCTGTTGCCCTTGCTCCCAAAAATCTTTCAGTATCAACTCGCAATGCTGCTGTCACTAATGCTCTGTTTTTATTATCTTCTGTAGCTGTAAGCCAAGCTTGAACATCATCATCAATAACTAAACCAACAATAATATCTTCAGCTTGAGCGAGTGTTACATAACTGTTAGCACTGCTACTTCCTACTGTTGCTACGATTGACACTGCCATTAGATTTTACCTTTTTTTTCTTTTTATTTGAGGAAGTGGCTGATTTTTCGTCAGCCACTTGTTTTGCTCTTTTAAAAGCGAATAGACCCATTACTTTCTAAAAGCAGAAACTGCAGTTGTACTTGTAACTCTGAAAACAAAAGTTCCAGATGAAGCTGCTGCTACATCTGCATCACCAACTATTGTTACATTTGACCCAGCAGTCAAAGTAAATTTATGAGTTGATGTTGCCTTGTTTACGATTGTAAGCTCAAATGTTTGCCCAATTTTATTTTGAGCACCAAGAGCAGTCAGTATTTCAGCAGCAGTAGGTGTTGTTACTGCTCTGTTTCCTGTAGGTGTGCCGTCAACTATGCCTTCAATTAATTCAGCAGTCGTTAATGTATGAGCACCATTTTCAGTTTTAATAACTTTTGTCTTTGTTAATTGACCAAAGTTAGGATTCTGAAGTTCAAATAAACTTGCCATTCTTTAATCCTGTGTTGAGATGTTTGTAACTCGTACTATTCCTATATTCTTAGTTTCGTACACTTTGCTCCACTTACCTACAGTACCTAAAACTGATCTGTTAGGATTTACATCTGTAGTTGCCCATTTTGCACCGACTGGATGATAGCAATAATGTAAGTCAATAGACATAGCATCAGACTTTGCCAAGATATCTCTATCTTGCTCAGTTGTTAATCCAGCTTGCTCACCACTTGCAACTGCACCTGCTGTAAACAGATAAGTAGCATATTTTGTACTAGCACCAGAACCAGACTTTTGTACGTCATCAGAAACAATAACTCGTAAGCCACAAAACTGAGGAACAGTATCATTTCCAGCAGCAAATGCCCCTGCAATCGAACCCCCAGAAGCTGTTGCTGAACCTCCGTTTCCGTCACTAGCTAAAACATAGTCGACCATTTTACGCTCAACCAAGTCATAGTATACTTTTGAGTGCATACAAATTGTAGTCAACTTGTCACCAGCGTCACCTAAAATTGATCTTGCTTTTGCAATATGTCTAGGTGCTAGTGTTGTTGGGGTGTCTCCTGACCCACCATCTATTGTTAAGTCAAAGAAAGCAGCACTGCTTGTTGTATTTGCTACTGCTCCAAAGACACCATCAAGACATGCAAGCAAATCTTTTTGTCTTTGATTAGCAATATAAGCAGCAACTTTTTGACCAATCGCTGCCATTGGGTCAGCTCCTGCTGCAAGTGCAGTTAAATCTCTAGATTCAAAAGCACGACCTCTGTGTAAAATAACACCAACTTGCTTTCCAGTACCAATTTTGCCCGGTGTCAGTGAAGTTGAATCTGTTAAGATTTCAAAGTCTCCTTGCAAATCAGCAGAGAAGAAAGGAATGTTTACGAAGTCACCGCCTTCTGTTGCATTTAATTCTGCCATAGGTTGAACAACACCACTTTGAAGAAAACTATCTCTTAAAGTAGTTTGCTGATTAACATACGGAGTAAAAATTGAAGGAATAATGACATCACTTCTTAATACAGCCATCTGTAAAAGTTAAAAGTAAATTTTTCTGGGCGTAACCCAAGTTTTAATAATACAAGCGTAACCTGTAAAAACTCAGCGTAACCGAATTTTTTATATCTTAGCGGTTTTCTGCTATTTGTTTCAACTTTGCAGCAAAATCGTCACCGTGAATACTGGCTATCTTACTTTGTTCAGTCAAGTTAAAGCTTTCTTTTAGGAAAGGCTTTAACATTTCCTCAGAAACACTACTGTCTGTTGAAGGTTTTCTGATAGGTGCTCCAGAACCAGAAATTGTTGTTGTTTTTAATAAGTAAGGTTTTTCTTTTTCTAATTTATTTTTTACAAAATCTTGAATAGGTAGTTGCTCATACCCATCAACAATAACTGGCTTCCCATCAATCTTTTGAAGTTTATCTTTAGGTACAAAATTGTTAATAACTAATTCTGGGTCATGTGTTATTTCTGTTAATGCTTGTAATGATGGTGTGATTAATTCTAGTTCTCTATTTCTTAATTCTAGTTCTTCAATTCTTTGTTTATCTGAAGAACTTCTATCTCTATATTGTTGTTCTAAAGAATCTTTTGCTTTTTGATATTCACCTGCTTGTTCTAATTTTTCTTGTTCTGATTTTCTTTTAAATTCTTTTAATTGTTCATAATCATCTGGAACTTCTAATAATTCTTTTCTTTGCATCTTTCCAATTAATTCAGCATTTTTTTGTTCTAGCCTTTTAACTGATTCTCTTAATTCTTTTAACTCAACATCATTACTAGGTTGTGCAGGTGGTGTTGCTTCTAGTTCTTCAGCCATAGATTTTAAATATATTATATTTAATTATACTACCATTTAACTTTGTTTGCCCAATATGCAGCAGACATTGGACCTCTTTCAATGTCTTTTTTAAATCTTGCTTTAAATGATGCCCTTCTTGTTTTTGATTCTTGAGACTCACCTTTTCTTTTTGGACTACCTTTAATTCCTTGCTGACCAAATCTTATTAATTTTATTTTATTTCCTTCTTTTGCTAATACTGCGTGACTGCTTTTTGGATGTTTTGAAGTTCTTTTTGGCTTGTTGTAACCTTCAAAAGTTTCTCCTCTATATGTAATACTCATTTCCCTTTTTTACTTCTACCTCTAGCTGTATTGTAAATATCTTTATCTACTTTTCTTGCAGGTCCACCCCTCATGTAACTATTCACACGAGCCATAGACCAAGCAGCCATACTGACATTTCTGCTGCCACTTGATAAATAAGCACCTTGACCTTTTCTGTAAACAGATGCAAGTTCACCGTAGGTAAATCTTGTACCTTCAGCTTTACTTCTTAGTGCTTTTTTTGTTTTTTCGTTTAACGGACTTCTTCTTTTTTTTTGAGGCATCTTGTTCGACTCGTGATTTTTGGACAGCTTTAATATCTATATATTTTCCAGCCTTATACAAAGCAGCAGTACGTTTGATCTCAGCAGCTTTTGCTGCTTTGTTTTTTGATCCCTTCAAATATGCTTTAGGGATGCCAGTCTTTTTGTCTTTAGGTACTCTGCGTTTGGGCATTACTTTTTCTTTTTCTTTTTAGTTTTTATTTTTGGCTTCATTGCTGAGCCGTAAGCTTTAGACATTCCTTTTGGCATAAAAAAAATAATAACTGCACAAAGTCTAACTGTTTTTTGTTATTCTTTCTAGCTCTTTTAAATTTAATTCTGTACCATCTTCTCTTATAAATTGTCTTAATACATCTGTAGGGCTTCGACCTTTCCTTAATTCTTTACGAAACAATGCTGATCTTTTAATTCCAAATACTTCATTTTGTAAAGCTGTATCTTGTTTGCTAAGCCAAGTAGCATAGTTTTGATTTGCAGGTACAGTCTTACCCATCTGTGCTAAACCTGTTTTGCTAGGCCTAACACGAGCTAGATTTAAATCTTCTCGTGTTAAGCCAAATTCTTTAAGAAAACTATCACTTATTACTGCTACTGTTACTGAACGACAGTTGAAATGTTGAGGAGGCTGTGGACCTTTCCCATACTTAAAAATCTGACCATCTAATCTTGAACAGATGGCAGATGTTCTGCTATCAAGTGTTGCTACATATCTATATTCATCTGTTATATCTTGATTCGCTTCATAAACTTTTTGTGTTGCAGCATTGCTAACTTGATTAACTGAAGTTCTAACAAGCGTCATAACCTGCTTGTTAGCAACTTTTGTTAATTGACCTCCTGCTGCTGCAATTTGTCTTACATTTCCTTCTTGACCAAACTGTAATCTGCCTTTTAAATTTCTAGCTATTTGCTGTGTAGTTTGACCAACAGCTAAACCATTCTGAACTGTCTTTACATATAAATCAGTTTGAACTTCTGCAATACCTCTAAATGCTTTTTGAACAGTAGCACCGTTTGGCAAAGTAATAACAGCACCGTCTCTTGCAGTTAATGAAAATGTTGGCCTTACCCCAGTTATTTGTGTTTGTAAATCTTGAGGTAAGTTAAAAACATTTACTCTTGTAGGATCAGTTGTAACTACAGCTTCAGCAAACTGAGGACTTATTTCAACTGTTCTTACAGCATTTTTGGCAGCATCAGAAGGTAATAAATTTCTTAATTGATCTTGAATAAATTCAGTTTGCAGTACTGCTAAGCCTTGTAATTCCTGCTGTGTCACATTTTTACTGTCAATAACCCATGTACCCAAACTTTCTTCTAGTTGAGCAAGTATTGTTCGAAGTCTCAAAGTGGTACCCGGACTCGTAACTGGATCAATAGCTGCAAGTTGTGCTGACGTTTCTAAAATTATGTCATTGTAAGCAGTAATAATTCTTTTAGATACACTGTTGCTATATCTATTAAGATTTATAGCGTTTCTATATAACGCTTCAGGTATAGCTTGATCTTTTGGAGCCATTATTCATCAGACTCATCTTCAGGTTCATCTGATTCTGATTTTTCATCAGCTTCGGCTTTAGGTCTAGGTGGAGCAATTGATGTAAGCCCTCCTGCTTCTGTACTTTCGATTTCTTCCTCAATGTTAAAGTCATCACCAAGAATTTCCCCTTCATCTAAACGATTCAAGAAAGTCTTTTGAGTAATTTCATTCATTGCTCTAACTTGTGCCAAAGCTTGAATTTCTTGAGGATCAAGACGCTGTGATAAGAAGTCTCTATTTACGAAACAAGAACCGCCTTCTGCATTTAAAAATTTACCGTGAAAAGTTAAACAGTTATCTATCATATCTTGCATCTGTTGTGCTACAACCATCATTGTCGAGTCACCTTGACTTCTATCAATTCTTTTACTTTCAGCTGTTTCTGCTGATAATTTTTGACCTAATACTGCTGCAAGTCCTAATTCATTTATTTGACTTTCAACTTTATCTATAGCTTGAAACTGTGCAGCATAACTTTTACCTTCTGGCTCAATATATTCTGCTCTCCCATCAGCAGGAAAAGCAATAGCTTCGCCCGGACCTGCTGAGATCTCTTCTGATTGCTGAGGAAACCCATAAAAAGCAAGCATTGGTACAGCAGATATATGAAGTTGATTGTATAAATCTGAAAGCATTTGATAGCTTTTCAGATTTAATTCAGCAATATCAGACATTGGAGGTCTTGATTCTAATAAATTAATTCTGTTTGAATATGCAACAGAGAATGGTATTTCATTAAAAGAAGTAGTTCCCTCTTCAACTTTTTCAAAATGATTATTTTTATTTCTTCTATGTATCTCAAAGTTGCCCGGAGTTAGTAATCTGACTTGTTCTACAACTTTTTCCCCATATAAGCCGTCAGGTTCAAAAACTTTTTCTAATAAACGTAACTGAGATAATTTTAACTTGCCATTTTCTAATTCAGTTCTCCAACCTAAAATATCTCTAGGTGTATAAGAAACCCAGTAAGGTCTTCCGCCTTGACTTTGCGTAGGTGCATCAACTAGAACTCCTACATGCCCATATCTAATCATCTTTCTGGCAGTCTCGTATGTCCAGACGTTCAAATCATTTCCTTGTAAGTCAACGTCAAAAAGCTGAAATTGAATCTTGTCAGAAGTGTCATTTAATCTAACAGGCTTTCTTGTAAGCATCCCAGCTAACATTCTTTCAAGTCGAACATAGTAAGGAGGACAAACAGAACGAGCTAATCTGTTGTCATAAGCTTCATTTATTTCTCTAGGTTCTTGAGGTAAATAGCGTCTGTGTTTTGACCTCATTTCGTAACTGCCACCTAATAGATCTTCAATCAAAACCCAATGAGGTTCTTGATTGAACCAAGCATTATTGGGATCATTAATTTCAGTTGCTCTATTATTTTTTGAACTTTTTGTGCTGTAGTTATAGCCAGAATACATTTTGTTCCTTTGATTGTTATTAGTATAAACTTTAATTCAATAAAGTCTAATCCCAGTTTTTCGACCAGCACCAAGATGAAGAGGATTAAATAATCTCCAGCAGATATAACCAAGTGAATCTACCAAATGATCATAACCAGCTTCTTTATCTGGCTCTCCCTTTTCAGTATAACTTTGCAGTTCTAAACACTCAATTAATTTTTTTGCAGAATAATGAATTTTTAACCTAGTTTTACCTTTACCATCTTCAAATAATCTTTGAACAGAATTAACTCTATCTCTTACAGGTGGGTTTGAAGATGCTGATTGATTAATGAATCCGTAGCTTTCAAGAATTTGGATGTCGGTTTTCGTAGCATTTGTGCTTCTGTTTCCGCCTGAAGCGTCAGGATAGACATAAATTTTATTAAATGGGTATTTGATTTTGATTTCTTTGGCCAAGCTATCAGTGTCATAACTAGCGGTAATTTCATCAAAGACGGTCATTGAATCACCAAAAGCAACTGCTACTACTGCATTTGTGTTTCCGATATTAAAATCAATTCCAATTCTAAGTGGTTCGTTTTCAATATTTGGCTTCTCTTCAATGACATGGGTAGATCTATCAAAACGTGAGTAGACTACACCTGTTGTTATATTACAGAACTCGCCATTTAAATAAGCTTGCAATAATCCTGCTTCATAATTATCTTCAAGTCTTGAAATAAAATCTGCAGGTAAGTGTGGGTTATCATAAGTTCTCATTTTTATTAATCTTCTGTCAGTTTTATTTTTTGAATCATTACTAGCAAAAGTGTTGTACATCCAGCGAAAACCTTCTGGAGTTGAAGCGACTCCAAACTGACGCTGATTACCACTTCTTAATCTTGCAAGAATACGAGGAAATGCTCGATCTGCAATGCTAGGTGCTACTGTATCAATCTCATCTGCCAGTACCCATGCCAAATTAAGACCTATTATTCTTGACCAGTTCTCAAACGACCTACACAAAATCTTACTTTCCCCTTCTGGTAAATGTAAAGAATATTCGGGAAGTGGAGACTGCCTTAAAGTATATGGGATCCCGTAAGACTCAAGAAATGTTTCAAAGTCATTCTGCCAGATATCTCGTATTAATGGAGCAGTAGGTTCCATTACTGCTCCTGTATAACCTTGATTTCTTATAGCTAATTGAACAGCTTTAGCACAAAGACTTCTAGTTTTACCAGCACCATATCCTGCTGACAATCCAATTATTTCTGTATCTTCATCATTTACAAAGTCAAGCTGACCTTTATGTAAATCTAATTTTATTGCTTCTAATATCTCATCTGTGTTTAAATCACTTGATGCTGAATTATCTAATATTCTGCCTTCTTGAATATCTAAAATGCTCATTTTATTACTTGACTAATCTTTGCCATTGTATTTATACAACCTAAAGCAACGTGAGGTTGATTATTTCTACGAGCGTCTTGAGCTAATGTGCTTAATTGTGATAAAAGTTCTGCTTGAAATTGCCTTCTATCTATATCCCAATCTGTTGCTATGATTTGATTTGCTTCTCTTAGATATTCATCTACTTGTCTGGGTTTCACCCCCCATTCCCTTGTACCATAAGCCACAATTTCACTACGACTAGCATTACGAGCTTTTAATCCAGCTACTTTTCTGACTCTAAATTCAAATTCTTTCTTTGTTGCTCTTTTCATTTTATTTTTCTTGTAATTTAAGATTAAAAGATTTTGGCTTGTAATTGGGGTCTCTAATTAATGGTATATCTTTAAACATTCTCCAGTTATTTTTTATATGAAAATGAGGTCTGCCGTATTTGTTTTTAAGCTCAACAATTTCTGGCCATCTTCGCTGAAGTGCCCTTGAGCCGAAAGCTCTTATATCTAGATTTTGATATGCTGTGCTATTTCCTCCTTTCATGCTCATAGTTTTCATTTTTTCTTGAGTAATAAAAGTAGTTCCAATAGTGCAATATTTGTGTGCTAGTGTCTGCAAACATAAATCTACATCTTCATTCCAAGGTCCTCTCCAATTAAAAGGCAAACTGTTGAGAACGCACATACAAGAATAAACATGAACATTTTTTCTGAAAGGAACTGGGGTAATGCGAGCATTAGACAAGAAAGAATAATAAGGTCCATATATTCCAACATTTTTCCACTGATCACAAAATTCTTCGCATAATCTCAAACCTAGATTAGGCTCTATTTGTATTCTAGTTCTACCGTTGAAATGACAGAACCATTTTATATTGTCATCAATTTGCCAATGCCTAGCATGACCTTGCTGACGAGAATAATCAGTTATCCAAGAACGAGGGGGTGCTGACGTTCCATCATTGAGAAAGGGAAGAAGCAACATTTTTTCAGTACCAAATATCTTCTCATACTTCTCATACTCAGTCTCATCGACTACAAGTTTAAATGGAACTCCATATTCCATAAATAATCTGGGTGTCAGACAGTTTTCAGATCTTTTATGAGACGGGATAAAGATAGGATATTTCGGTAATATTTTATTCATTGTTATAAAGGCAATTTCTACATGCTGAAATCATTTCCCAATTATTTTCAGCATGAGCTTTTCTCAAATCTTGCATTTTTTTACTTTTCCAAGCTTCTTTTAATGTCATGTCTTTTATATTACCTACTACTAATTCTTTACCCCACAATTTGCAGCAGGGTAAAATATCACCGCTGCTGTCAACTACTAGCTGTTTATTAGGAAAACTACAAGGTTTTGGCTTTTCATTTTCAAACAATGTAAGCCCAGTAACTATGCCCGGAACTTTATTCATTGTCTGAAAAGTAATTACATCAACAATTTCTTGCCACTGCTTTTCAAATAATTCAGCTTCGTGTTCATTTATTTTGTTTTTTAGAAAACTTACTCTTACCTTTGGAAATTCTAGTCCTAATTCGTTTCTTCTTTCTACAAGCTTTCTCACATTTCTTACAACAGTTTTATAAAGACCATTTTTTCTTTGCTTGTTATAAGTTTCTTCAGTCGCAGCATCTATACTTATGAAAACTTTAGTCACTCCACTATGCAGTAACTTTTCAATTCTTTTATCAGTCAATAAAGAACCGTTAGTTACAAAGTAGATATTAATAATTCCTTTTGATCTTGCATAAGCTATAGCTTCTTCAAGATCTTTTCGAAGAAGAGGTTCATTAATGTAGTTTAATTTAATTGATTTAGTACCCATAGATGACGCTTCATCTATAAGCTCTTTAAACTTTTCAAACTGAATAGTTTCCCCAGTTCGGCCACCTCCTATCCCATGAATACAGAAAGGACAAGCCATATTACAACTGCCGTTTAATTCAAAATCTATTTGAATAGGTGCTTCTGGTACTGTTTTAAAAGTTTCAGCATCTTTTTGATTGTTTATATAGTCATCCCATGCAATAGGATCAGTCTCAGGAGGTCTTTTGTATAAAGCCTCAAGATTTTTAATATCAAAAAAGCTATCACTCATTAACTTCATCTGAAACATTAATTAAAGTCTCTTCTTCAATTACATAATTTAAGTGAGCAAATTTATTCTTTTCTTTGAAAGGCCACCAAATATATTTTGTTTTATCAGTCAATTCTGCACCAATAAACTTAGCAAAGTCATCTCGGTCAGATTCATTTTCAAAGTTTACTATCAGCTTAGGATTTGCTTTTACTGATTGAAAGTCCATAAAATCACCCCACTGCTCATCTTCTAATTTAACTACTTCATCTTTTGAACGACTGACTAAAAGTAAATTTTCGATTTTTGCTTTGTCATAACCTGTTCCTAGCAAGTCGTCTTCAACTAATAACTCTTTCAAAAGTTCACTCATTTCTCTAGCATTAGTTTCAGCTAAATGTGAGACTTCATTATCTGCGGTAAGAAGTTTGATAGATTTGGTGGAATTAGGTGGGAGGTTCAGTCTCAATATTGGTACTGAAGTCAACCCCAGTAATTTTGCAGCTTCAACAATCCCATGCCCAGCAAGAATTGTATAATCATTAGCAACTAAGATATTTCTATAAATACCATTTTCTTTAATTGATTGCTGAAGATGCTCTAATTGTTCTGGGGGGTGTATTTTGTAATTTCTAGGATGCGGTTTAATTTTGTCTATAGATATTTGTTGTGCTTTTGTTCTTACAAAACTGTCAATATCAAATAAAGAATTTAAATCTTGATCTGTATCAAAATCTTGCAGATCATTTAATTCTGCTAATAAATTTTCTTCATGCCATTCAGATATTTCAGCAATTTTATTATCAGCAATGATATATGCTTTTTTTTCTTTTTCTGTAAGCGACTCAACAATTCTACATGGCACTTTGGAAATCCCTAATTCCAAAGCTGCCCTAAATCTGCCATGACCTGCCAAAATAACTTTATTTTCATCACAGATAATAGGTTGAGTAAAGCCAAATCTTTTAATTGCTGCAGATAAAGCTTTAATTTGTTCAGCAGAATGAGTTCTACTATTCTTTTCGTATTCTTTAAGTTCATCAATAGAAATTTCCGTATTTGTTATTACTGACATGCTGAATCTGTTTCTTACAAGCATAAACTAAATTTAATTGGTTGACAAATATAATTAATTGTAATACAATTATATGGCTACCAATTACTTAGCAACTATGACTACTACCGAGATCAAATTCACTAAACTTGAGGTTGACATAATTACAGATCGACCTGAAGAATGTATTGTTGAGTGTTCTTGTCAATTTTACGAGGACAGCTATATCAAACAGTATGGCGACAGCAACAAAACAGACAAAATAATTTATGAGAAATCATACGATAAAGATGGCAAAGTAAATGTAAGAGCAGTTTGGCCTGAAGACTTAGTTTGGGATAGCTGTCATAAAGTTTACAGACATCTTGAAAAATACAGAACACTTCCCGACCTTGAACCTGTTGACAAAATGGTACTTGATGACTGTCTCTCAGGCAGCACAATGGATAGGTGTGAAGATCACAGCCCACAATACGGAGGTAAAGTCAGAGCTGCAGCGATAAGAACAATTGAGAAACTGAAAAAGCTAGGCGTTGAATTTAGTTGGGAAGAAAGATGGTACTAATAATTGTAATATAATTATTACAGTATTATTACAAAGAGGTTAATTGTATTACAATTGACCTCTTTTAATTGTATTATATAAATATACCCAAGGAGGACAAATGACTACTACCACTCAAAAAACTCAGGAACAAATCAAACTTGAGGATGAAAAAAACTGTAAACAAGTTGAAAAGCTTGTTAATACATACGCAGAAATGTATGACTTGAACTGCACCCAAGCTTTAACTGATTGCTTATTAACTCTTGTAAGACAAGGCGATTTTACAACTGCTGCTGCTATCGAGACATTAAATAACACTCATGATGAATATATGGAGGACATTTAAGATGAGATTTGACAAATCAAAACTTCTCTTAAAAATACTTGAGAACTTCTATGACAAGCACAATGTTGAGGAATCTGAACGCTGTGACGCAGAAACTTATTTCTTTGAGGACAATGACAAAGCAAATGAATGGCTAGAAAGATATTGCTGGGTATGGGAATCTGCTGAAGCTAGAAAATTTACAAAAAACAACTACAAATTTAATAGACCTACAGGGGTTGGGAGAGAAGTCTAAAGAAATCAAAAGATAAAAAGTAATTAAATGGCACGAATGGAAAGCCTTTTTACCATCTGTGCCATTTTTCACCATTCTGTCCATTTATTTCCATTTTCTGCCATCTGTGCCATTTTTTACCATTTTTACCATTTTTAATTATATTACAATTGTTACAGATTTATTACTTACCCATAATTGTATTACAATTAATGGTATAATAATAATATAAACAAAGGAGGCCAAATGACTAACTTCGAACTTCAAACAATCAAAAACGAAATTCTTGAAATGGCACCTCTTGCAACTTTGGCTGTTGAAAAATGCCAAAACAATTTACCAAAACTCATTGAACTAAAACAAGCTGTTCTTGAGGACATCTACGGAGAGGACTACTAATGACTACTACTCAAAAAACTCAAATCGAATTTCACCCAGACACAGTAGGAAAAACCCTTGAATCAGATACAATGGGCTACACTTTTTACTTAGAGAAAGATGTTGACGCTGACAACCTACCCGATCATCAGTTCAAAGCATTAGGCAGAACAACTTGGTTTTTATGTGCTGCACCTACAACTCCTTTCGGGGGCTTTGACTTAGAACAAGGTGGTCCAGTTGAGGAATGGGATTTTGCTGAACTTGATGCTGAACAACTTAAGGAATTATTTGAAATACAAGCAAGATTATTTGACGCTGCTAACGGACATTTCTGGTATAAATAATTATATTACAATTGTTTCAGTTTTGTAAATCACCTTTAATTGTAATACAATTGTTGGTATAATAATAATATACCAAAGGATACCAAATGAAACTTAATCAAACTGAAATCAACTTTCTAAACGACCAAATGAACGACCTCTACTACGCTTTGAACGTAGAGGACATGACTGCTGAAGGTCAAGAAATTTTCAAAAACTTACAAAACAAACTAGCAAAGGAGGCTAAGTAATGACATTAACAAAAGCTGACCACAAAATCTGCAAAGAACGTAACGATCTACGAAGATGGCTTCGTAAACAGAAACTTTGGCTACAGAATCCACCTTATCATCTAGGTATTACCAAAGCTGACGTTGCTTTTGAAAAGAAATTGTACTGGCAGAGATACAGAAAACTTGAAAAATTAGAATGGCTTTAAAAACAAAAAAGAGGGAGCTACCACACCCTCTTTTCTGATACCAAATTGACTTAAGTTTAACTGACCTACTCAAGTCCGGAGAAATAGACAGATGACTAAGCTGCCTACAATTGTATTATAACAGACATGAAAAACCTTTCAATGCTTCACAGTACATATATTAACTTAAATGAAAACGAGTTAATAAGACTGTCAAAAGAATTAGAAAACCCAGATAAGCCTATTGACTGGCTTAACATTATAGACAGATCTCAAGATCCTGATCCTTTGAGAGCGAAAGCAATTGATAAAGCAAGAATACGCTCTGCTATGAGATATCACGAGAAAGGAGGACCTAAGAAAAATTATGGAGCAAAAACTAAAAAATCTGAAAATGTAATGAGCAGAAACGAAGTCAGGAGAAGAGGTCTCTAATATTACTGTATGTTACTGCAAGTGGTTTACAAGTACATATAATTGTATTACAATTAATAGGTAAACAACAAAACTACCAAATGACTAAAACTACTTCAAAAATCACTTCTGCCGACAAAAAACTTTTCAGAGGTACAGCAGCCGAGGTTCTACCTTTTCATACAAATGAGGACATACTCAAATCTATCGACTGCAACTTTGATGTAACTAGAGTACCTCATCAATATCAAGGCCAAACTTTCAATGAACTTCAGATGTGGCATCGTTCAGATAACGACGGTTTACTCGGTGTTTTCGGTTCAAGAAGACAATGTATTCAACCTTCTACTTTCATTGATTACTTCCGTCAATTCTGTGACGCTAGTCAAAAAGAATTAACACTTGATCTTGTAGGTTCACTTGATGGGGGCAAAACATTTTATATGGCCTCAAAACTTACACAAATTCAAAATAATAACTTTGATAAAGTCGGTGACAAAACTGACAACTGGCTTGTTATTACTGATTTTTACGGTGAATCAAGAGCTCCAAAAATAATGGTACTTTTCAACGAACTTGTCTGCACTAACGGGATGACTCGTCAAATTACAGATAAAAGGGCATCTTTTTCACATCTTAAAACTATGACCTTTGATGATGTAGCACCAGTACTTCATTCTGCTATTGCTGAATCAAAAGTCTATTCAGAAATGAAAGACAAATTCATTAACACTGAAATCAAATTACAAAGAGCTAAGGACGCTGTACAAAAATTCTTTGATGATGAAAAACTAACTCAAACAAGAACAAAAAAGGTACACAATATTCTTGAAGGAGGTCTTATCGGAGGTGATTTATCAACAAGGCAAAACAATATCTGGGGACTTGTTTCTGCTATGACTCAATACACTTCTCATAACAGATCTTCAAACGGTGCAAAAACTTTTAAATCACAAATTGACGGATCAAGAGGTTACATGAATAAGAGATTTATTGACTTCCTTGAATCTGAAATGCTTGTTACTGCATAAATTACTCTTGAAACCCTGCTTTATTGCAGGGTTTTTTATTTTTGTTTCTTTATCATAATACAAATAAAATATAGGTTGCTTATCTATTTTATTGTATTATGATTATATATACTTACTTAATTATGGCCAACCGACCTAAAGGTTCTGTACTACGTACTTCTGTAATACAGGCCAAACTAACACCTCAAATTCATTCTGCTCTTAATAAATTTGCAGAAAAAGAAAAAAAACCTATCAGCACTGTTGTTTTTGAAGTGCTTGAAACTAAACTTGTGGCAGAAGGCTATGTTGAATCCCAAGGATGACTTTGAACCAGACTTTGATCTTGAATTAGATTGCTACAGACGTTTAAAATCTGTACCTTATTCATTACCTCCTGCTGAATTTAACTACGAACTTGCTGCTTTTGGGTATTATTCAAAACTACAAAAAGAACGTGCTGATATTGCTCTTGCTGAGTTTGAGAAAGAATTGCAACCAAGAAACAATACACAAATGGATGCTTTTAAACGGTTACAAAAATTAGGTATTTACAAAGAAACCGAAACCTTTAATCCCGAAAAAGCCGAAAATGAGTTCTATTCAAAACGACTCGAAAGAATCAAAAAATCCAGACGAACTGATCCTACAAGAAGATCTTCAAAAACTAGCATTGATTGATGACTATGCTCAGAAAATTATTAAAACAGAAAAAGATATTTCAAGGCAGGTAGAACTTTTAAAACTTTGGACTAAAAGAGATTTAAGTTTTTCAATTGGTACTGACTTTGCTTTTAAAATTATTTGTAAAGCTCAAGGTCAAAAGTTAGGAATTAGCGAACCAGTTACTTCTGATTTTGAAATAGATATGACTGAAGACTCGATGGTATGGGGTGAGATTTTAATGTTCCAAAGTTGGAATTTAATTTCTGCATTACCAAAAGTTGGAAAGTCAGCACTAATAATCGGAATAGCAGGTGCAGTTTTAAATAATAAGACTCATTTCTTAGGATTACCTATTCAAAATAAATTTGAAAACTTAATAATTGTAGGAAATGACCAGTCAAACAAACAATGGGCAAAATTATTTTTAAGAGAAAATTTATGCTGGAAAACTGAACAAAATAAAATAAAGATTGATAAACGTATAGCTTTATGGTCACAGGGTTCTGGCATACAGTTGAACGAAGAAGGGATTGATCTGATTGT
>TARA_R100000231_G_scaffold42685_1_pt1 | contig 19088 bp, 39 predicted proteins | sample TARA_R100000231 | Tara Oceans TARA_R100000231 (sample SAMEA2620565) | marine metagenome | biome: marine biome (ENVO:00000447); feature: surface water layer (ENVO:00002042); material: "saline water (ENVO:00002010), including plankton (ENVO:xxxxxxxx)" | depth 5 m | reverse complement strand
TTTCAACACGGTAAGGCTTTGTGCAAAGAATACTCTTATCGCTACAATGGTAAAGAACATGGTTCAGAAAAACGAATACTCGATTGTATGATTTATGAAGATTTAATTTATAACCAACACAATTACGAATATCAAAGACTTACTCCTGTGCTAATCGCTATGGATGATAAGTATCGAATTGAAAGAAATTTCGATATGGTTTTTGCTGACCAAAACTGGTATGACGAGAGAGAATGGAAATATGTCATCAAATCATACCGTCATTATTATTTAGAAGGCAAGTGGAGATTTGCAGAGTGGAAAATGAATAGGCAACCTTCTTGGTGGCCTAAAGACCATATACAGAAAAAAGACCAAGAATGGAATGATTGGTTAGAATCAGAAAACGAAAGAATAAGGAGGGCAAATGAATGTCTAAACATATAAATGGAAAAGTCTTGAAATTTAAGAAACAACTAGAACAAGAGGGCTTCAATGTAGATATTGGAGACAACTGTTGGAGGATATACAAGATAGGACAACCGTTCTATTCTTTCCATCCTGCCGAGAAAGGTATCCGACCTTGCATATCTTGGATAAAAGCAAACTACAAGATTGACCTTAACAGGCAACAGAATAAACCAAAGAAGAAGATGTGTAGCAAAGAACTTGCTAAAATGCATCATGAGAAAATTCAATCTTTGGAACAACGGCTAAAATTATCTAGTGATAGATTTACAGAATTAGTCGCATTTTTACGAAGGAAACATATTGATGTTTTTGAAGAATTTATGGAGAGATACGAATGAAAAAGAAAATCAAGAAAATGGTAATTTATTACGATGACGATTCGACCATCATTCTAGAAAATGGAATGGTTGGTAGGACAGGCAATTGGGATAATCACTGTGCAATATGCGGTGAAAAAAGTGAACAAAGTATCTGTTCTGATGAATGCCAAGAAGAAGCATATGAAATTCTATCTCAAATCAGAGAAGAAGAATACCAAAACGAATTGCTTTATGATAAGATGAGGGATAACCTATGAAAGAGAAATACTTTAGCACAATAGAAAAAGAATTGAACACTATGATTAACAAACTAGCAGAGAACATGCTTAATGCAGTAAGGGATGAAGAATGGGAAGCCGTTCTTCTATCAGCAGGTGCAATTATGGATAATGTAAAAACTATTTATCCAGTTGCAAGTGGTAACTTACATAGAATCATGAGTGGTAAATTTAATGGCGATAAGCCAGTAGAGAATAACCATTTATTTGGTTAAAATCATACATGGGCGTATGGTGTAACGGATAGCATGTTGGCCTTCTAAGCCGAAGATAGGGGTTCGATTCCTCTTACGCCCGTATGATAAAACGGAGATGATATAATGACACAAATAGAATTTAGATTAATAGAAGAAAACGATATGCCACCAATCGTAATTACTTACGGTGATGACTTAGAACCAAAAGTAGTTTTGAATACTCATCATAAGATTTGGCTAACTTGGAAAAGAAAGATTATTGGTGGAGTAGCAAAGAGTCTTTACGATAAGATTGATGAGTTACTAGATAGTTACTTAGCCGACCAATACCAATTACAGGAGATGGATGCATGGGAAGAATGAAAGAAATAGCAATGTTACTAGAAGATGGTAATAGTGTTTATGAAGTCGCTAGAATCATGAAAGTAGATGTAAAGGTCATTAAGGCTTTAGTAAACAGGAGGAAGTAATATGCCATATGAAGATAATAGATTTTGGGACCCGAAGAAAGGTTGGGTTAGACCAAAGAGAGGACTTGTAATTAAAAGACGCAGACCTCAATTGACTATTGATGAACAATATATAGATGATTACGATAATGCTCCAATGAATGAAAATTGGGACTTAACAGATGATAATACTGACTTTAAACAAGGCTATGATAAAAATACTAAACCATTAACGATATTATCTAATTATTACTATGAAGTGAAGTCATTTCACTTCTGGAATAAAATATTAAATTTGATTCCTTTCATTTCAGTAGAAGAAATAGTAGAGGAAGACACAACCAAAAACCCATTCACAAGGAGAGATTAAAATGAATTACAATAACAGACTAAGAAGCGAAATACTAGCAAGAGGAGGAGAGTTTATTGCCACAGGTAATCTTATTCACGATATGGTGAGTAAGAAGTGGGATAATCCTACAGGAGCATTCAACATAGCATTGAAGAATAATCTTGTTGAAATGTCCGTTGCTGATGATTGGAAAGAAGCGAGAAAGGAATGGAAAGCAACAGGGAATGTTTGGTATATTCCTTTAGCCGATGATGCTACTGAGGTTCTACCCGAACCACATAGAAGTAGCCATCCTCATTACTGTGTTTGTGGCCATCCAATTGCTTGGCACTTTGAAATCGAAAATACAGAAAACGGTAGAGTAGAAGTTGTTGGTAGTGAACATATTGGATTTTGGATGATTGTCAGACACTTAGTAGAAAATCTAGAAATGGACCCCGAAGAAGTTACTCAAGAAAGAGTCCAAGAGTGGGTCAAAGAATCTATCAAATCTATGAAAGCCGAATGGTGGTGGAGTCAATACGGAGAGGAATTTGAAGAATGGTTTACTGCTATCAGAGAACAAGATTTAATTCTCAATGTAAGAGATGGTCCTCAATATTATGATAACGATACTAGAAGATATGAATACAAGAAATTGATTCGTAAGAAAGGTGTAGGAACGAGAGGAACCAATGACTTCCAAATGCCTTCTATTGTTTGGAGATGGAACCATCCCGATAACGATAAGACGGCTCAGATAAACACGACAGGTTATCCTAATCGTGATTTGTGGAATGACCTACAAATGTTCTACTTTAATCTAGATAAGCACAATGCTAAGATTGCGGAGATGCATCAAGAGAGACAAGATAGAATCGAACAAGTCATTGAAGAAAGGAGACTTGCAGACGAAGCACAGGCTCAAAGAGAAAGGGAACAAAGAGCAAGGGCTGAAGCAAGAGCCGAAAGGATTCGTCTAGAAAGAATCGAACAACAGAGACTTCTTGATACTGCCTTTGAAAGAACATGTTCTGAATGGGGTATTGTTCAATTCTCAGCCGAAGATGGTAGAGATGATTGGGAACAAGATTTCCTACTAAAGATGATTGGCAAGATTAATTCTATGGCTTACATTTCTGAGAAGCAAAAGCAAAGAGTCATCAAGATTATCAATCGTGAAGATGAACCTGCTACTGAAAAACAACTTGCTTACATTCGTGCTTTAGGAGGAGAACCAAACCCTAATCTAACTAAGAGAAAAGCGAGTGATATGATTGACCAATTGAAAAATCCTCAAAATTCTGTTCTTGCAGGAGAGGAGGAGGAATGAAGTCAAATCACTGGCTTAAAGTAGACAAAAAGGAGAATGAATAAAATGTTGAAAAAAGAATTACAGGAAAAGATAGAAGCATTAGAATTAGATAATGCGGGAATGAGACAAGTGGCTGAAAGGCTACATGAACAGAATGAAACCTTACAGATGTATGTGAACCAATTAAGAGGTAAACTACAAGAAGTAAGTAGTAACATGGTTACATACGAGAGCAGTATGTTGGTCATGACAAGTCGCCTCAAGGAATTGGGCGCATTAATAAGTGAACAAAACATAGAAAATAATAGGAGCGAATAAATATGAAACTAAGAATTTTGAACGAAACAGGACACACCGAACTTTCAGTAGCGGCTAGTGAAATCGTAGACCACATTAACGAACACGCAACTCATTGGGTTTTCGTAGATGGTGAGATGATTAGCAGAAGTGACATTAACGCAGTTAATTGGGATGATGTTTCTGATGTTGAACTAGTTCCTGCCATTGTCGGTGGAAACTGTTAGACGGAAATAATATTCCGCATTCGCTTTCTTTGGCGGATTGTGGTGCCTAAAGGCGTAAGTCCTTACGGGGTAACACAGGCTTAATCGAGATTGAATACAAGTGCGTAGCCTATCTCTCGGCCACAATCTGCTAGAGATTTGAGATTACAATTTACAAAATCGAAAATGTTCCAAGGTGAGAACATTTTTCATAACACAGAAGGGCATAGTCGTAGTCCTTCACTATTTGACCGTTAAACTTCATATAGTGAAAATTCATGACAAGAAATACCTGTCTTCGTTTGTCCGAAACGGGTGATTATGGAGGTTTTAACAATGAATAAAGCAAGTGAAATAATGAGTGAAATTACAGTGCATATGAAATACGCTAGGTATCTATCTACTTTGAATAGGAGAGAAACTTGGGATGAGTTAGTAACAAGAAATTACAATATGCACGATGAAAAAATAAAGAATTTAGATACTGTTGATGCTGATAAAGAGACATTGAAGAAATGGTTAGATGATTCTTATCAACTGGTGTATGCTAAGAAAGTATTACCATCAATGAGGAGTTTACAATTTGCGGGAAAGCCTATCGCTTTAAGCCCTAATAGAATGTATAATTGTGCATATATGCCAATTGATAATATTGCGGCTTTTCCCGAAGCAATGTTCCTTTTACTTGGAGGCACTGGTGTAGGTTACTCAGTGCAAAAACACCATGTTGCGGAATTGCCACCCATTTTTCAACCAATTAAGAAAACAAAAAGATGGAAGATTGGAGACTCAATAGAGGGATGGGCTGATGCGATAAAAGCATTGATGAAATCATATACCAAAGCAGGTAGTAGGACTATCGTTTTCGATTACTCAGATATTAGACCGAAAGGAGCAAGACTAGTTACTAGTGGAGGTAAAGCACCTTCCTCTGCCCCATTGGAACAATGCCTAGTAAAGATAAAACACATATTGAGTGATAAGCCAATGGGTAGTAAATTATCTACCATCGAGGTTCATGATATTCTTTGTCATATTGCTGATGCGGTATTGGCAGGTGGTATTCGTAGGGCCGCTTTGATTTCTCTATTCAGTGCTGATGATGATAAAATGATTGCTTGTAAATCGGGCAATTGGTGGGAGTTAAATCCACAAAGAGGTAGAGCAAATAACTCAGCCGTATTACTTAGACACAGAATCACTAAAGATTACTTTATGGATTTGTGGAAAAGAATTGAGTTGAGTGGAGCAGGTGAACCTGCGGTTTATCTTTCAAATGACAAAGATTGGGGAACCAATCCTTGTTGTGAGATTGCGCTTAGACCATTTCAATTTTGTAATCTAACTGAGGTAAATGTTAGTAACATTACATCTCAAGAGGATTTGAATATTAGAGTCCAAGCGGCTTCGTTTATTGGAACATTACAAGCGAGTTATACTGACTTCCATTATCTTAGAGATATATGGAGAGAGACAACTGAAAAGGATGCGCTTATTGGCGTATCAATGACAGGTATCGGCTCTAACAAGTTAGAGGATATGGACTTACAAGAAGCGACAGATATTGTTGTTAATACTAATCAGATGGTTGCTGACCTTCTAGGAATAAACCATGCGGCTAGAACAACTTGTGTTAAACCTGCGGGAACCACATCATTAGTTGTAGGAACATCTAGTGGTATTCACGCTTACCATAATGATTACTACATTCGTAGAATCAGAGTAGGAAAGAATGAAGCAATTTACAGTTATCTTATTGATAACCATCCCGAAATGCTTGAGGATGATTATTTTAATCCTACAACCCAAGCAGTTATTTCAGTCCCACAGAAGGCTCCTAAAGGGGCTATTCTGAGAACCGAATCTCCAATTGATTTGCTGAATCGTGTGAAACATGTCTCTGAAAACTGGGTAAAAACAGGACACAACAACGGGCAGAATACACATAATGTTTCAGCAACGGTATCTATTAAGAAAGATGAATGGGAGACAGTCGGTAAATGGATGTGGGATAACAAAGAATCCTATAATGGATTATCGGTTTTACCTTATGATGGTGGAACATATGTTCAAGCACCATTTGAAGATTGCACCGAGTATAAATACAAAAAGATGATGAAGACATTATCTGAAGTAGACCTCACTAAAGTTATTGAGTGGGATGACAACACTAACCTTACAGGAGAACTTGCGTGTGCAGGTGGACAGTGTGAGATATGACAATTTTCAAAGATATATATGAATTAAAAATGTGCGTTCTTGAAATGGAAGAATATTTCCCAAACGAGTATCATTCCATTTTAGGAGAAATAGAAAGAATAAAACAATTAGACTTAGACGACAAGACTAAACAGAATATCTGTAATGGTGAATTAAGGAAAGTCCTAATAAAGAATAAAGTAACCCCTAGTTATAAGATAGTTGAATGGCTCTCAGAGAGGAGAGAAGAATACTTAGATAGACTGGCTTATTTCCAGAGGGAAAATGAATGGAAGAAGAAGAAACTCACTTCAAATACCGATTAAGCATTTGTAAAGCGAATGGTAGCGTATGGATGGAGGAGTTTGATAATATAACTTCCATATTAGAAGAAATAAAAGGGCTACTTCTTAAACATCCACACCTTGTTGTCTCTAGACAAAAGGTAGTTGATAGAAATGAAAGATAACCCCGATTATACAAAAGACAGAAAAGGAAATTCGATAGCAACTCGTTGTCGAATATGCGGTGGTCAATTGACACACCCAAATGAAATAAAAGCCGAAATGCACGATAGATGTGTTAAGGCTTACAAGAGCAAAATAAGGTGATTAAGATGCCCGAACTATTATTACAAAGAGCAGACGACTCAGGAAAATACGATTCTACATTAGTTAGATTTCAAGGAGAGACTACATATACATCTGTAACGCTTTATCCAAGACAATATCGTAATACAAATAATCCAATGATGGAAGCGATAAAGAATTGGCTAACAGGTAAATTACAGATTAGTAGGAGAAATCTCTACAGGAAATCTTGGTATAATAATACCAATAACTCTAGGGGATATTATACTCCTAGAGCATCAGAAGAAGAAAAGGAACAACCCAAAGCCGTAGAGTTTTCCCATGTCATTACTATTGGTGAAGAAGGATTCATGGTTTATTTCAACAAGAAAGGAACAAGATATTTCATCAATGGTATCATGGGTAATAAGTCAGTATTGATTGCGGCATTAGCGAGAACAATATTCAAATCGTGTTTTACAGATGATGCTATCGAGTTAGAAAACTTCTTGATTAAACATATTCAATTGCCCGAAAATGTATTTTATGCAATTGAGAATCGTGCGCCTTATTATTTCCATCTAGATAGAGGAGATGGTCAATCAGCAAAGAGAATCGAATGTAGATTGAAAGTTAGACTGATTGCCGACAATAAGGTAGCAATTGAAGTATCGGATGGTATTTGGGGAGAGATGACTGTAAGGCAAATGAATACTTACATGAATACTTATCTCAAAAAGAAAAGACAGGGGACTTGGGCTAATCTAAGTCCGTCTGAGTTATGGGAGAAAGTAATGAAAAGATACCCGACAGAAAGTGAAGAACACTTGATGGTTGCTTTCCTTCATCAAAATAGAACATCTAAAGTTGTTAAAGAAAGAGCAAGAGATTTGATGGTTCACATGGAATCTCGTTATCCCGACAGAATCAAGATTAATTGGGGTTCACCCGATAAAATGTTAGATGTTTCAGAGAAGCCTACTATCATGTATGTGCATGGTAAATGTGCTGATTGGAAACTAACTGATAGAGGATTAAAATCTCAAGGGCAACAGAATGTCTCTACTTTCGTTTATGTTTGTGATACAGACGGTTCAAACGGAACATGGCAAGGCCCAATTTGTGTAGATAACTTAGATAACAAATCACCGACAGGCGACCAATTTGTTACAAGAGCATTGGGATTATTGAATGATAATCTGTTGGTCGAAAGGGTATCAACTATCAAGGGAAGATTAAATAGTAGACATAAAGTAGGTCAGACCGACCAAAGAATTTCGCTTTTCCAGCAGGAATAGAGAAAAGAAACGGTCATCCTACGGGGTGACAAAAATGAAATGCAAAGAATGTAATGGTAAAATCGTAGATATTGACGGAGAATTATCTTGTGAAGTATGTGGTGTTGTTCATAGTATATCTTTAGAGCCACCAAGACCTCAAGCCATCAAAAATCAAAACTCTCATGAGTTTCTTAATCATGAAAATGATAATGCCTATGGTTTAGGTAGTATCATTGGTCCCGAAAATTTCAAGGGAGCATCAAGATTGAGAAGATTGGCTAGTAGACAAAGTGGAGAGGATAGAAAAATGAAAAAAGCCATGTTTTTCATAAATATCGTCAAATCTGAATTTGGATTACAAAACTCTGCCAAATTAGATATGAGGAATTATTATTCTACTTTATCATCTAAGGGAATTTTCACTTCTAAAATGTCCTATGAAGAAAGGGCGGCTTCTATTGGTTATATTACAATCAAGGAATATGGTTATGGCTATACTCTCAAAGAAATGTGTAAAACATTAGATGTTCCTATGAAAAGAGTAGGAAGAAATGCTAGATTGTATGCTAGACATTTAGGTAAGTCTCATGTTTTTGCTATGGCCAATCCCGAAGGGATGATTGAAAAGTATTGTTCAAGGATTACCGAGAATAGAAAGTTTATGAATGATATTCTCAATATGTATCACTATCTAGATAATATAGTTAGTAGCCATCCTTCAACCCATTACTTAGCAGGTATTACTTATTTTGTCGAAGGACTAAAGATGCAAAAGGAACATACGAGAAAACAAATCGCTGAAGCATTTGAAACAAATCCTAGAAGAATAACGGAAGTCATTAAAAGAATAAAGAATATGCTAAATATCAAAGATACTTTTGGTTTAACAGTTGAAGATATATTGGAGGGAGTTAGATGAATTACATGTTAATAATCAATGATGAATTATCAGAATGGGCTAATCAAATACATAACCCCAAGGTGATAGCGAGTCTAATAATTTTAGAGGATGTATCAGCGTCATATAAAATTATGAATCATTATTATAAACAAGGATGGAATGTTTTACCTAATAATACAGTAAAAGTATTTCCAAGTTTAATTAATCTAAAGATTAAACATCCACAAACGGATGTTATTGAAGGTAAACTAAACATAGAAGAATTTCTGTATATGCTAGAATTGATGGAGGAGTATTGATGAAAATATTAATTGTAATCATACTCATGATAGGGTTGTATATCTTAGGTAAATTCCTTTATCCCGATATACCACAAAGACCTATCCAACAAGAATTAATTAAATGGGAGGAGGAACAATGAGAGCAAAAAGCACTATTCATGTAGAATACGAAGTATGTAGAGCGATACTAGAATCACCCGAATTGGCAGTAGTAATAGGTCAAGTCAAATCAAGGTTAGTCCCTATGGGAGATGATGTTGCAGAAAAAAGATTCAATGTGGGAACAAAGAGTTTATCACAACTCTTACAGAATATAGTTGATAGAAGATTACATCGAATACCTAAAGACCATCCCGATTACACACCAAAGGGTGATTAGATGGATAAAGAGGACTTAGGTTCTCTTAGGAAAGAATGGAATGAAACTGTGAGAGCAAAAATGCTCAGAGAGATATTCCCTAATGCTCCTAAGAGAAGTAAATGTAGGATATGTAAAGTCTCTTATCCTAACTCGATATTGAACGGTAGTAGCATTGCTCATTCAATGTGTCCCGAATGTATCAATGCAAGAATAGGAAATAAGAGACTAAAGAAAATGAAAGAAAAGCCCAACAAAGTTATTGAGGCTAAACCAATGGAAATCAAAGAAGAAGATTTGATGACATTGAAAGAATATTTGGAGATGAAAATATGACATTTGGATATAATGATGGAACGATAGAATGCGCCATGTGTGGTTGCAAGATGAAAGAATGGGAGAGTAATAATCCTCAACCTCTATTATCTGATTTTGAAGATAGGGTATGTAGAGATTGTAACGATTATGTTACTGCCTCTAGGATTATCCTTAGAGGTATGGATGAAGAAACGCTAAGACATACTTGTAATATTATTGTAGGTATTATTAGTATGGCTTCGGGATTAAAAAGAAGTCGAGAACATTGGCTAAAGAAAATGGAGGAGGAATGAATATGGTTAGTAGAGAAGAATGGATAAGAAAAGCAGAAGCCGTTGGTAGATTCGGTTCAAATGCCGCAACATCAGAAAAAGGAGCATACGAGGGTATGCCGTTATTGTATCAAGCACTAGGATGCTTTGATAACTTTGATGATTCTCATCGTAAGGCCGTGTTATCATTAGTAACACAATGGGCTAATCGAGAAGGCACAGGACTATGGAGTTTAGTAACAGATATGCGTGTTGCACACAATAAAGCAAAGGAGGAATAAATATGAAAAGAAAAGTAATGATTATAGGAACAGGTGGAATTGGAAGTTTTCTAATCCCTCTTTTAGATAAGACGGGATTGTATAAGATTACGGCACATGACCCCGATATTGTAGAAAAGAAGAATATACCTTATCAGAATTTTGAATTAAACGAGATTGATGATAAGAAAGTATTTGCTATGAAGAATAGATACAAGTCAGTGGCTAAGGCTGAACCTTTTTTGGTTCTAACAGAAAAACAAATTCAAGGTTATGACTTAGTTATCTGTTGTGCGGATAATTTAGATGTAAGAAGGCTACTTTATAGGTCATCAGTTAAATGGTTAGACTTGAGAGCGCAAGGTCGTAATGGTGCTTACATTAGTTATCTAACGCCTAAGAACATGTATGATGTTGTGCTTGCAGGACCCGATGGAAGTTTTTCATGTCAAGGAGATAGTTGGAAAGGCAAGAAAGAAGGTTTGCACTTTACTCATGTAGCAATAGCAGGTATGGCGGCTGAATGGATGCAAAGATGGTTTGTTGATGAGAATGATGTTTCAGATTACAAAGTGGTGAATATTTAATGGATACTAATCAATTAGTAGAGGATTACCTAAAGAATACTCCCCATTATACAAATTCAGAAGATATTGTTGTCTTGACTGATTGGAAAGAAAGAATAGAATGGTCCTTTGACCATCCAAAGAAAGCATCGGGATTACTGTCAATCTTCCAAGAGAAAAGAGGTGTTTTCCTTGAAACTATTTGGCAGATGAGTATGACTGCTTTTGATAAACCAAGAGAAGTCCAAGTGGTGATAGACAATAACGATAAGTTGTTTATTTCTTTTGGGACATTTTCATTTGTTGAATTTATGGAAGACCCTGTTGGAATGAAGTTGCCGATTAAATGTTGGATACATACTCATCCTTTCGGTTCAGCGTATTTCAGTGGAACAGATATGAAAACAATCAACACATGGAAACCTATCATGATTAGTGCTATCGTTTTAGGAGATGGAGAACATCAAACTTGGATGAACACTTCTTCCAATAAAGCGACACATTATACTTATGCCAAGAAAAGGCTAGTAGAATTAAATGGAGGAGAAGAAGAATGAAGTTAGAAGCAATAGGAGAATTTGTAGTATTGAAAGAATCAGAATCAAAGGTTGGTTCATTTGTAATGAGTGAAACCCACAAGGGAGAAGTTGTCTCCGTTGGTCCTGATGTAGAAGGAATAGATGTTGGTGATGAGATTTATTATCAACCGAATAAGAAGATTAAACTCGGTGAATTTTTCGCAGTTCACAAACATGTAATTTGTAGTAAGGTGGTGAAGGAATGATAGTAATAGGAGATGAAGCAAGAGATAAGATGTTGAAAGGAATTAACCTAGTGGCCGATGCAGTTAAACCTACACTTGGTCCTATGGCTAAGACTGTGGTTTTGAAGGAACATGGTAAACCGATTATTGTTAATGATGGTGTGACCGTTGCTAAGGCAGTTAGTCATGAAGATGAATTCGTAGATATGGGTGCTAAATTGCTAATAGAAGTAGCAACACAAGCCCAAAGTTTAGCAGGTGATGGAACAACTACTGCCTGTGTTTTGGCCCAAGCCTTTTGTGAGAAAGGAATGGAACTCATCAAGAATGGAAGTAACCCTGTTCATGTAGCGAATGATTTGAAGAAGAAAGTGGATGAAATATCTACCGAACTTCTGTCACTGGCAAAACCAATCTCAGAATCTAATGAAATCGTGAATGTAGCAACAATAGCCGCTAATAACGATAAAGACATTGGAGAGTTAATTGCGAAAGCAATAGAGACTGTTGGTAATAGTGGAGTTGTTACTGTTTCAGAATCTCAAGATATGAATACATCATTAGAAGTTGTTAATGGTTTAGAGATTGAAAGAGGATATAGGCATCATCATTTTACTACTGATAAAGAAAAGAATCAAACAGTTATGGAAAACCCATTGATTTTAGTATCCAATTTACAGATAGTTAGATTTCAAGAAATGGTTCCATTACTAGAAAAGGTCGCTGAAACTAAAAGACCTCTTGTATTGATTTCAAGATTGTTAGAAGAACATGCTATGGCTAATCTAATTGTTAATGTAATGAATGGTATTGTCAAGGTATGCCCTGTTGAATCACCAGATTACGGACATGTATCTGATGCACTTCTAGAGGATATTGCAATTGTTACAGGTGCTAAGTTTGTTGATTATCATGCTAATCATAAATTGGAAGAAGTGGAAATCGAAGACTTAGGAACGGCTGATAAAATTACAATCAAAGAAAATAAGACTATCATCGTTAATGGTGGTGGAGAAAAAGAGATGGTCGAAGCAAGGGCTAAGATGATTGAAAGTCATTATGAATTGGCTGACAATGATTTCCAGTTAGATAAGATGAAAACTAGAGTTGCTAAACTACTAGGTGGAGTTGCCGTATTAAAGATTGGAGCGTTATCAGAGGTAGAGATGAGAGATACTATGGAAAGAGTAGATGATGCCTTGAATGCTACAAGAGCCGCTATGGAATTAGGGATAATAGAAGGAGGAGGATTGACTCTTGCTAAGTTATCTAAGAATACTGACCAATGGAAAGATTGTTTCAAGGGACCATACTATCAGATATTAGAGAATGCAGGTATAGCAAAACCAAGAAAGATTACATCAATAAATGCTAGAACAAACAAGAAGTGTGACTTCCATAAAGAAGGAATCATAGACCCAGTGAAGGTAACACTATCTTCATTGAATAGTGCATCCTCTGTAACTGCGCTGGTTCTTACATCAGAAGTATTAGTGGGAGATGAAGAAGATGCTATGTCAAGTCAAAGGATGCTTTAATCTCTCACATAGAGGTTTCAGAAAATGCCTAGCATGTCTCAAAGGATTAACACCCGATAAAAGGAGCGAAGAAGAATGACTAAAATTATGATTTGTGTTTTTTGTAATGAAGAAGCAGATGAAGAAATAGGCTATTGGTCATGTTCTACTTGTAATGACTATGATGGTATAGAAGAAGTAAATGAAAAGGAATGGAGAGATAAAAATGAGTGAAGAATTAATGTTCCCAACATTAGCAATACAGTTGAAGAACGAAAAGGGTATCCCATATGATATGCCCGATGATTGGTTGGAAACCGCTTTGATGGTGGCCAACATGATTTATCAAAAATACCAAGTTGGTGTTGATGTTGTTTATGGGTCAGCATCAAGAGAAGGATTTATTATTTTAGAAAAGGAGTGTCACAAAAATGAGTGAAGAAGAAAAGAAGGAAGAAAAGAAAGAAGAACCAAAACTAGAGGTTAATCTCGTCAAAGGCGAGGAAGATGTTTCTAAGTTGAAGAAGTGCGTAGAACTAATTCTGAGTGAAAAGGGTAAACTAGCACTAGGCCAAGCATTGACGAATACAATACAGTCAATGGAAAACAGGGAGCCTGAGATGTGGAGAGAGTATGATAAGTCATTGAAAGATATGAAATATCTTCTCAGAAATCTGGATATTGAAAAGTCATTTCGTGTGGCTGACTCTATCAATAAAGATACTAAGTATTATGTTAAAAAGAATGGAGAGGTCATTGCCGAATATGATGATACGATTCATAATAGCATAGTAGCAGTTGAAGTTGCAAAGAATATGCATTCAGTAGATTCTAACAATTATTATTCAGCAAGCGTAGAAGTTACCTTTAGCCCTGTATTGATTGAAGGTGGCAGTAAAGAACCACAGGAAATTGGTATATGGTCTTCTGATTCAGTAATCAGCGAAGATGAGTTTAACTTTTGAGGGAATATTATGGGAAAGAAAATATGGGTCCAAATTAAAGTAGATGATAACTGCTTGTGGGATTTAAACGGTAAAGTATTCAAAAAGAAACCTTCACTAAAAGATATGCAAGATAGTGTAGGCGGTCTTATTGAATACATGCCTCAAGTGTATCTCATGCCCGAAGTAAAAGAAATGATTGTAAATGAAGAAGGACTTTTACACGGATTAAGAGATAATTACTTGGCTAATATGCAACTTAAAACACATGCTCCTAGAGTTGTAGGAGATGTTCTAGTTAAAGTAGATGAAGCATTCATTACTAAGGATTTTTGGTTAAAGTTGGAGGAATAGATATGAATCAAAGAGAAGAAGCAATGATGGAAGAAATCCTTAGATTAGAAAGAGAATTAAGTAAGTATAAGTGGACCGAAGAAAATCCTTGGTGGCTTTTGAATTACAAATTTAAAGTAGAATTCTTTTGGGATGAAAATGAAAAGGGAGTAAATGCTTTTAATCCGAAAGTTCGCATTCATACTCATAATCCTAAAAAGAAACAACAAATAGATAAGACATTACCATTGTTTACTTTAGCAATGAGATATGCTCAGAAACTATTAGAGGAGGAGGAATAGTGGCTGATGAGGAATTGTTAGGTCGTATCCCTAGAGATGCCAAGAATGAATTCAAAGTAACTAGAGGTAGATATTGGAATACCGACTATGTAGATATTAGATTACATACAAATGGTAATCACACAAAGAAAGGCATTCGACTTAACTTAGATGAACTACTGGTTCTAAAACAGATATTAGAGAAAATACAATTAGGAGATGAAGAAGATGGAAAAATTGAACAGGGAACAGAGATTAAACCCGATGGACAAATTAACGAAGAAAGAGATACTAAGCAAGGCAGTTCGCTATTTGCAAATCGTGGATAGTATGGAAGCCTCTAATTGGGAATGGTATCTAAATGAATTTAGAGGGCATGAAGATTGGGAAATAGGATTAACTACAACAATTGTTGAACTACAAAAAATGCTGAGAAACGAATTAAAAAAGGAGATGGAATAAATGGTATGGATATATGATGAAGATGGATATGATGATTGGAGCGTAACACACGCTAAATGGATGAGAGAAAATTTACCTATTCAAATGGTAGAAGCGTTTGAAGGAGAATTACAAACACTAGTGACTGACAAAGATAAGCATGGATTTATGATTTTTCATTTGCTACACATGTCTACTCTTACAAATAATGATGGATATGAATATTGGAAACAGGCACAGGATGTTTGGAATTTAGCATTGCCAATGATGCAAGCATTCAACACTATGATGATGGGTCTTGCTCAAAGAGCAAATGACGATAAGACGCTTCATGCTATTGGATTGGCTAATGCGCTAATGTTGCAAATGTTTGCTACACCACAAGAACCTCCAAGGGATGAGGAAGAATGAATGACCACCAAGATAGTGAGAACTTTTCTTACACTAGGTCTTGGGATGATATAGAAGCCATGCTCCATGAAGCCGAGCGTGAACAGAATGCCTGTTATATGCAAATGCAGAGATGCAAGAAGAAAGACCGCATATATTGGATGAGAAAATACAAGGGACTCCAAGGCGTAATTAACGGCTTGAGATGGGTCCTTGGAGATTTAAGAGTTAGTAAGAAAAAGGTATTGGGGAGAGAAGAATGAAATGGATAGAGTTTTGTAGATTAATGCAAGCAGTAGAAAATAGAACACCTACTAAGACAATTAGTTTGATAGCGAAGGATTATGAACACAATTCTCAATTCATTAAGATTCTAGCCCTAGAATTAGACGCTAATAATCTTGCTAGTAAGAAAGCATTCAGATGGGTAGTTAATGCACTAGAAGTATTTGATGATGAAGTAGAGTTGGCCATATACCAACATGGCGATATTGGAGAAGGTGTGTATCATTTTGTTCAAGATGGTAAAGACTCAGAAATGAATCTTAATACCATTCTACATCTATTATCTATGGATTGTAGCAAGAGTGACGGTCAATCTTACAATGCATTCTATGTAGCCTTCAATTCAATGTCGGCATTAGAGAAGAAATGGTTCTTGAGATATTGGCTTAGAACACCGAGGAATGGTATCAATAATGGAACGGTAAGAAAGTTACTTGCTAAGATTTACGATAAAAAAGAAGCGGAAGTAAAGAAGCATAATCAATTACATAGTTTACAGGATATTTCTATTTTCTATTCTAAGGGAGAAGAACCTCCTAATGATTTGAAAATAGGTAGATACATTGCACCAATGTTGGCCAAGGCAGTGCCTAAAGAGAAATGGCCAAAGCAACACATTGTTGAATACAAGTATGATGGTGCTAGGTATCAAATTCATTTTAGGAGGAAAATAGAAACTACCGTTATTATTTTCAATCGCAAAGGAAAGGTAGTTACAGATAAGTTTCCCGATATTGTAGAGGAGATTCTTAGTTGGAAAATAGAAGAACCATTTATTATTGATACTGAAATCTACCCTGTTGAAAATGATGGTAGACCTGCTCCCTTCAAGAAGATGGGGACTCGCATTCACTCAAAGAATGTGAAAGAAGCCGTTGAAAAATGCCCCGTAGAACTGGCAGTATTCGATTGTATGATGTTCAATGATGAAAACCTAATGGATTCGCCACTGAAAGATAGAATCAATATTATCTATAAATTTCCAAAGCAAGCAGTTAGAAGCACAATAAAAGAAGATAATGATATATTCTATAATCTATCTATTAATGATGGCTATGAAGGTATTATGATTAAAGACCTTAATGCTACTTATCAAAGTGGTAAAAGGTCAGTTGCTTGGGCTAAGTATAAACCGCCTAGATTTGAATTGGATGTAGTAATTACAGGAGCAAGATATGGTGATGGAAAAAGGTCGAGCGTATTTGCTTCCTACGATATTGCCGTAAAAGACGATAACGAATATATATCAGTTGGTAGTATAGGAACGGGCTTTAGTGATATTGACCTTTTGTATTTGACAAACGAAGGTAAAAAGATTGTTTCAGGAATAAACGATAAAACACACAAATGGCTACCAAGGATAGTTTTGGAAGTAACTTGTGATTTAGTAACTAGAGATGCTGATGGTAATCTTGGATTAAGATTTCCTAGAATGCTTAGGATAAGAACAGATAAGCCTGTATCAGATATTAATACACTGAAAGATGTTGAGGGAATGATATGAATGTATGTAGATGGAAAGGAACAAAAAGAAATGGAAGAATCCTTTGCGATAAACCTCTTAATGAAGTAGAGAGTATTACTACTGATGATTCGGTAATAACTTGTAAAGAGTGTTTATTGTTATCGGGTAAAAGAACGGGAGTTAAACAGACCCATCTTAATGCTGATTTTCTTTCCTTTGCTAATATAGGTGAAAATGGCCTTCTTGATTTTCAAGATTACAAAAAAGAAAAAGATGGAAGGTCAAAAACGGGTTACAAAGATTCGTTTATCATGTGTCGTAGTGAGAGTCCTAATTATTTTGTTCCCGAACATAGAATAACAAATGACCCTAAAGAAGTATCTTGTTCTCACTGTTTGAACATGTGGGGTAAAAAGGAAACCAAGAAGTTTGTTTTGACTGGTGTAATGTTAGAAATAGGTTTACCTATGAAAAAGATAAGAGCAAAAATAGACAACGCTTCGTCAGCAACATTGACAAGCATGTTAGATAAGATGCTCTATGGAGACAAAGTATAAATTGGTGATATTAATACCACCGAAACATGATACAATGGTTGTTAAAATCTATCCTGTATATTATGGGATGGATGTATGTGATAATAGATAATTTCGTGAAATACCCTACTGATGAAATATGCGGTATAGAAATAGATGAAGATATAAGAAAGTTAGATAGAAAACAACTTTGCACACTATTAGAATTAAAGTATGATTTAGGAGAAGATGAATTTTGGAACTTGCCTTCAACATCAAAAATACGCCTTGGTTGCCAACTGGCATTGAACCAAAAGAAAAGATAGTGTGGGAATCTAACATGGAATACTACACTGATGAAGATATGAAGCGCAGATGGTCAGAGAAACATGGTAGAATAACAACTATCACTTACATGGTCTATGGTGATTTAGGAAAAAGAACCAACCTTTCAATTAATTATGCTATTCGTGAGACTATATCGAGCAAGAAGTTTGCTCAAGTATTAGAAGAAGTAGATTATGAAATGGCAGAATTGTATGGTCTTTACCAAGGGACATGTATCCAATGGGTATTTCCCGATAAATTAGAAGAATTAAATGAGATATTAGGATTGATTGAAAGTGGCTTAGACCATTTTAGAATCAAACATGAATGTATAGGAGCGACAGTAGATGTTTACGCAAGGACAACTTGAAGGAGTAATTTATTCATTAGCATATCCCGAAATTGAAATCACAAAAGATGATAGACAATCAATAGGATATAGGATAAGATTGAGAGTCAATTTTAGAGCAAAGAATAATTTATTTCTTCTTAAATTACAAAGAACCCTAGAGGACAAGGGAATACAGTCCTATTACAAAGCAAAGGAGAAAGAAGGTAGGCCCTATCCTTTGCTAAGATTGACGAATGTAGATAATCTGATTCAGTTTTTCAGATTAATAGATTCAGATGAGCCTACATCAAATGATAGATTCAATTCCTTTGAAGAAGTTTTGACGCTTGTTTCTAATAAGCATCACTTGAAACAAAAAGGTTTTGAGCGCATATTAGAAATAAAGGGGTTATTGACTTGAGTTTAATGGATATGAGTAAAAAAGAAAGACCAATATTAATTACAGGAAAAAGCGGAACAGGAAAAACAACAATTGCTAAATCAATGTCTAGAGAAGATTCTCTTATCTTCTATGCAAATGAGATAGAAGACAGAGATTGGAAAAGTGTTACAACCGATGTTATCATTGAAGAAGTTCATTACAAGCCTAATAAGGATGTAATAATGAATGTCATTAGAAATTGTAAAC
>TARA_R100000231_G_scaffold126920_1_pt1 | contig 19339 bp, 24 predicted proteins | sample TARA_R100000231 | Tara Oceans TARA_R100000231 (sample SAMEA2620565) | marine metagenome | biome: marine biome (ENVO:00000447); feature: surface water layer (ENVO:00002042); material: "saline water (ENVO:00002010), including plankton (ENVO:xxxxxxxx)" | depth 5 m | reverse complement strand
ATCTTTTACTGAAATTTATAATAATATTATTTTGACTAATTAATTATTTTTTTAATTCAAATTGTAGTTTATATAATTGATCGCTTAAACTACATATTATTCTTTTTATATCTTTATCTTTTTCTGTTTTCGCCATGAGTGTTAAAAATTCATGCATTTTAGATTTTATCATTAACTCTTTTACTAAAATATCTTCCATATATTATTATTTAGTTTTTTTATTGTCTTCTATTTGTTTTGGTGCTTTTATTACTTGCATAAATATCGTAGAATCATCACCTATATTTGGTACAATATTTTTATTACTGTCTAAAATTCTACATCTAAATGAACTTAATAATTGAGGTTCTCCTTTATGTGTATATATTATACTATCTCCCTCAGATCCTGCGACATAACTATCTTTAGTGTAAAATCGTCCTACAACTGCTACTATTTGCTCCATATTATTATTTGGTGTAATAAAATTATTTTGAAATTGTGCCTGAACTTCTATTAAGAAATAAGCAAAATCAACGTTATCAGCTACACCTAAAACGCTATTTTTTGCCTCTATGGGTGATGTTTTATCAGATGAAGATAATAAATAATTTGTTGGTGAAGTATTATTAGTACCACCTTCAGCAGCTAACACCGGAATATAAGGAAATTCAGGTGTGTCTGTTGCATTTTTTTGTTTTTCTATTGAAGTGTCAATACCTTGATATTTACCGCTCAGAGTTACACCTATATTTAATGGCGGATTAAATACTGGTTTTACATACGGTTGCCTTCCTTGATCTATTTTTATATTTAATTGTGGTGAATATTGTACTAAAATACAATCTGGATTTACTTCTCCTGTTGGGTTTCCTGTTTTATCTCTTTTATTATAATCTAAATCAAATCCTAAGCTTCCACTCCAAAAATCTACGGGTTCATTTGTTCCTTTTTTAAATGCTCTTAAATCTTTCCATAAAATACCTGAATGACTTGTCACAGTATTAAAAGTAGTTTTTGTAGATGGATTACTTGATATACTCGTATTAGCTTTACCTTCAAAATATCCGACCGCTTCAACTGCACCCAAATAATATGGTGTGAATGTATATTCCCAAAAAAATTTTTGGGTTGAGTCATCAAAAGAAATAGTAACCTGTGAGGCTCCTATTTGAAATCCTGTTATTGCGGGTGTTGCTGGTGGGGTTGAACTTGCTGTCGCTGTAAATTCAAAACCTAAATCTACCGCAGCTGTATTTGCGTCTCCAGTAACATCTAAATTATCAACAGGTGAGACAAATTGTAATTTAGCATTATTTCCTTGTAATTCTGGTATTAAAAATTTATTATCAGTAAGATTAGTACTAGTTACATCTGCACCAACTTTATTTAATTCTCTATTTAATACTTCACATAAATCATGTGGATCGTAATTATTAGCTTCAATAGATATTTTTTTATTTCCAATAAATGCTCTTTTAAATTTAGCTCCTGTAAATTCATTTTCTCCTATTCTTGTTCTAAAAGAGTTTGGAAATGAAGAAGCTTGATTTTTTTGATTTCCGAATTGTGTATTTGCAAATGTTCCAGGCGTTGGTGCTAATTCTGTACCGTTTTCAGTAGCTGCCGTAATTGTTACTGGTAATGTATCATTAAAAATTATGTCTACATTTCTAAGAAATTCAACTTGACCAGAGCCGCCATTTCTTGTTTTTCTAGGTAAAATAAATTTTTTAGTTTCCTCATCACCTAATAAATTAGTAAATTTTATAAATATAGTAAAACCTCCAAATGGTTGTCCTTCATCACTATCAACCGGACAAAAAGGCAAATCATTTAAAACAGCTGCATTAACATTTTCAGGGTGTGAAACAGTTGCTAAATAAAGTCTCCCATCGTTTTGAGGATTATCCGGAATAAAATCTGCTGGTGGTGGTTGTGTAAAACCAGTAAAACATTCCATATATTGAGTAGGTATTGCAGATGTATTTATTAAATAATAAAGGAAATCCATGTCTAAATCTAAATCATCTTCAATAACAATTTTTTGGGCCGCTGTGGCCCTAGTATCCACGAAACAAGAAGACATTACTACCGAATCATTTTCCTCTAATACTATATGTTGTTGAATATTGGTAGTCCATAAACCATTTACATGACCATCTTTAAAATCTGGTGGTAAATTTTCTATTGCTGTTAAATTTTTGCACTCAATAGTGTAATTTGACATATATATAAATAATAGAAAAAAAACAAAATTATTGTGTATAAAGAACTCTGTACGATCCATCTGACGCTACTATTACTGATTTTTGAACTTCTCCCATAACATTAACTGAAATAGCTTGAGAACATGTATCATTTCCTACTACACCTGTTCTATCAATAAAAAGTTGTAAAGAGTTAATATATTCCTCTACTCTTAATCCAAAATAAGCGAGATTTCCTTGAGTATTTACAGGAAACTCAGTTCCTGATTGGATATAATCTCCATAATTTTGAGTTTCAACAAACTGCATACCAGGAATTAAATTATAATCGCCCCATGCGTCTGTTGTCATTGCTAATGCTCTATTACCTGAAGCTGTGCCTCCACCTGGTAAAAGATTTTGACCGTTTACTCTTACTTGATATTGTCCCTCTAATAATGCTAAAGATCCGTTATTACCAAATCCTTTATTTTGGTTACCATCTCTCCAAGATGCCTGTTTTTCAGGTGTAAATGTGAGCAAAAGTCTCCTTAAATATTTATTATTAAAACCATTTAATAAAAAGTTTGAACTCTGTTTTTGTGTTCTTGACCCAGCTGCATCAGCAAGACCATCAACTGCTACCATTCTTACTCTATCAAATTCATGAGCGTTATATACAACACCACTATACGATTTCATCATAGATTCTTTTTCATCACTATCAGCAACTTCATCACAGCAAACAATAACACCTGTTTTAACTGTTAAAGTTGCATCTGCTCTTTTTTGTACCATCTGAGCTAATGATGAACCTGAATGATATGTTACCTCTAATCTTAAATTTTTATAAATATTTGTAGGTACACCCATCTGAGATCTTAAAAATCCAAAACAATCTCTGAGTGAAATCCATGCTTCTTTTCCTACATTATCAGCAACAGGATTTTGAGTTTTAATTTTAAATGTATCAGCAGCTACTTGATTAGCTGGGGCTGCTCCAGCAGCTACAACTCCTTGTTGAACAAAACCCATAGAATTATAATTAAGTTGTCTTACTAAACTAAAATTTGTATCATTAGTAGAGAATGCACCTTTATAATTATTATAAGTAGTAAAGTCATTTATTTGGTCTAAAACTTCAGCACCATCTAAAAGACGCATACTTTTTATCGCTGAGCGGGCTCCTCCTAAAGGATTATAATTATCTGATTGATCACTTGTAAAACCTACATTTAAAAGTCTAATATTACTCAATAACATAGTATTAGTTGGAAATTCAAAAATAGCTCTGCTACTTCTATCAAATACTGGGTCAATAATTCTTAAATGTGTGTTGAACTCTAAAGCCATATTATATAATATAATAATAGAAAAAATTATTTAGATTTTATTATTAAATAATTTTGATATAAAAAAGATGATAAAAAATTAGAGTTCAATAGTACTATGAAAATATAAGTAAATTACTAAAGGTACTAAATTAGAGACAGCTGAATCCAATTGAAGGGTAAAAGCATTTTTACTTAAATCAATATTTTCATCAAATCTTAAACCTATAATCTGTCCTTCATTATTTGCAAGTCTTACAGGTGATAAATTATTTTTCTCTGCATCTACAAAGGAATCAATTGCTCTATCTGTAAGTTCAGGTGTGGATTTAATCTCATAAGAAACTAAACTGTTACTAGTATTATTAAACATGAAAACTGTTCGAGTAAGGTTAGGTACTTGGTGTAAAGCATAATTATTATATTTAGGGGCGTTTTCTTGTGATTGCACATTAAAAGAGCATGAAACAGCATCACATACATTAGGAACTCTTACATTAATATTAGCAAGACTTGATTGAATACTTTGTTTTACTGCGATTTTAGTTTTTACAGCGATAGGTTCATTACTTCCATCATCAGGTACAGTAGCGTATACCATTCTTAAATTTTTAAGTTTGTAAGCAACTCTAGAAGACATATTTATACCTTGTAAAGCTGAGAAATTTCTCGCTAAGTTAAATGATACTCTAATATCGCCGGATCTTCTATAAGGTACTGCACCAGCACCACCATTTAAGCATATTCTTGGTTTGATTGAAAAATCGCAGTCTTTTCTAATTGGATTAGCAGTTGCTCCTGTAGCAGTTGGTATAACTCCTTTTAACATGTTTCTTGTATCTAAAGATCTTGGTGATTTTAATTCGCATACATTACTTGAATTAAGATTATCATTAGCGGAAGTCATAACGACGGCACTCATCTTACAATAACGCCCATATTCAGTTAAATTTTCGGCGACAAATCCACCGATACGAGTATTTACTGATTCTATGAAACTATGGCCTCCTACATCTCCGTCTAAATAAACCTGATATTGATTAACAGGGATTGCTGGATTTGTTCCGGCGGTAGTAGCACTTAAAAATTTATTTCCATCTACTAACACTTCTACTTCTCCTTCTAATCTTGCACTTCCTAAAACCATACTTCTATCAGCGTGTGTAAGTACAAAGTCAACATTATCAAATTCTTCATATCCACTAGGTTTATCGTTTGTTGGGATTACTCTATGAATTCTATAAGCATCACTCATTTTATATAATATAAATATAGAAAAAAAAATAGTATTATTATTGTTTAATATTTTAGATTAAAAAAAAATTAAAAAAAAAAGATTTAAAAAATCTTTATAGCAAACTCTTTTGACTTAACTTTTTTAAAAGTTATTAATAAACTAATCTTTTTGGAATTTGTTTAAATAATGCAAGTTTATTAACACCTCCGGCTGAAGCATTTACATTTAATTGAAGATATTTAGTTTGATCTGATGCTGGTAATGGTTCTGCAATACACATAGTATTAAATTTACTATCAGTATAAACAGAACCCCAATTTTGCTGTTGGTGTGCGTCTCCTGCGTTTCTAGTAAGATTTCTTAATCCTTTGTCTGAATCCCATACTGCTAATGATGCAGCTAATCTATCATTTGCTAATGGGGAATCTCTGGTGACATCTCTATTTGTTAAATCTTGATTATCTAATCTTAATCGCCATGATTCAATAGCACTATTTTTAGATACTAAACCATCTGCACCATCATTAAAAGTAATCCAAACAGCATCAGCTTCAGGTTCAATAGGATATAATTCTTGGAAATTTTGTAAACCAGTTCCATTAGTTTCTTCAGTACTGTAAGTATGATATTCTATTTGATCATATCCTTGAGGGTTTACTCTTCTTTTCACAACAAGTTCAGCAAGTACTAAACTTACAGAAGAACTTGCAATAGGTAATTGTGGCTCAAGTGTGATTCCTGTAATTGATTGTCCTGCTGTTAATGCATCGGCCCAATTACTTTCAAATCTTAATTGATAAGAATTATTACCGTCAGCTGTTCTATTCCAAACAATATCTGAAATAATCGCTTTTGCTGAGCCTGAGGGAAAAGCACCACCCCCACCAGTTCCATTTATTTTCACAGCCATGCCTGTGTAATATGGTACATCATCTAAACAAGTAATACTATAATTATCACTTCCAGAACCCATAGTTATTAAATTTACCTCGCCCTCTGTATTCAAATCTTGAAATTGCTTAATTTCAGCTGGGGCAATATCAGCATTAAGCATTTTTTGCTGTGCTGTTAATTTATCATTATTTAATTCTAAATGAATTCTAGTTTGTCCTGTTTTATCTGTATCATATTCATCAGTATGAGCTATATCAAATAATTCACTTAATGGAATTTGTACTGCAACATTATTATTAACTTGTGATTTATTGGCCCCTTCTTTATTAAACTGGCGAGTAATGCCATATTTTTGTCTATTAATAGGATCTAATAATTGATCTGCCTGAAGATATGCTTCACTAAATGCCTCACCTTGTGATTTAGTAAAAGTCATTTGTGATTGTGTTTTAATATCATTTCTTCTAAGATTATGCAAAGATCCATAATTAGCACATGACATAGAACAATTTTTAACAACAGCCGCATTAAAAAATTTTGGTTTTTCTGAGTCTGTTGTAACCCATTCTAAATCCATATTTGAAACTGCACCAGTCACAGCTGCATCTTGTACGACATCTATATTATAAACTAATCTGACCCATGAATCTCGTAATTCATACACACCTGAAGCAGGAATATTGAAATCTACTAAGTTCTGATTATTAGAAAATTCACTTTGTTGTGATTGTATCTTAATAAACTTATCCATAATTTATATAATATTAATATAGAAAATTTTTAAAACAAAATTATTTTATTTAAACCCCATGTTGAATACTTGGATTTATAACATTATAATTTACTTCCTTTGGTTTTTCCTGTGCTGTATTACCTGCTATTAAAGAAAAAAGGCCTGCACCCAGGGCTAGTAGGTCGGCCCCAATATTGAGGCCGCCTTCTGCGGCTGCGGCTGCCCCTGCACCTTCTGCTAAAGTTGCTCCTACTTCTGCTCCTTCAGCTGCTTCTGTTCCTGCTTCAGCGGCTTCAGTTCCTTCTTCAATTGGTGCTGTTCCTGATGGTGGTGAGTCTTCTTGTGCTGGTGCTGATTGTGGGCCATCGTTTTCACCTGTACTATAAGGATCTTGGCCGCTTGTTGCATTTGCTTCATTATTTTGACCAACATCGTGTTGTTCTGCTCTGGCTTCATCTGCCTGAGCGTTTTGTGCTGGTGCTTGAGTTCCCTCTTGAGTAAATCTTTGAAATGCTGGATTATCTGGATCTTGAGCTCTTGCTCTTGCAGCCATATCTTTTAAATCTACTAATCCTGAATCACTTGTCAAATCTGGATTTTCAGCTCTTTGTAAATATTCATTTACTATAGCTCTTCGCTCTCCTAATTCTAAAGGTGGTTTTCCTGCTATATCTTTTCCCGCTGATTCTAACATTCGAGACCTGCTTGATGAACTTAATTGACTTAATCTCGTAGCATCTTCTTGAGCGACATTTCTTAAAGCATAATTTCTTAATTTTCTTGAACTCATTCTAGCTATTTCATCGTCAGTTTGATTTACTGGAAATGTATCCGGACTATCCCCTAAATCTCTTTCTCCTCTTGTTTCTGGTATAGGTCTAATTGAGATTCTTGGTTCTTCAGTTTCCCTTATTGTTGGTTGTGGTGCTCTTTCGCTGGGTGCTGGTATTTCTCTTTTTCCTGTAAATCTTGCATATCTATTATATGCGGCTCTTTGAGTTTCTGATAAATCTGCGGGCCTTACTTCTCTATAAGCGGCCTTAACTTCATCTAAACTGGCCCCTTCAGGTGCATTAGGTTTTATTGCATCTTTTAATAATCTTTGTTCTTTTGCTAAAGGGTTTACGTATTCAACAGCTTGTACTAATCCCCTTTTAGCAACATTACTAGCATATTTTTTTATAGGTTTTGCTATAAGTTCTGTACCTACTGGATCTACAATACCTGTAACTAATTCATGATATTTATCCGCTTGTCTTTCTGCTTCTGCTTTCAGGCCTTGTTTTTCTGCAAGTTGACTTCTATAATCATTTATTGCATTAGCATAGGCTAAATCATCTCCTTGCAAATTTAGTTCCATTTGTATATAATAAAATTAGATATTTTTTATCTTTTTAAATATTATATGAGTAAAAGAGAACCTTTACAAATTCTTAGAGTAAGAGATAGTAACGAAAAACATTATGTCAAAAAAAATGATTTGTTTGATATTCCTTTCCGTCTTTTAATTATTGGGAAATCTCAATCAGGTAAATCTAATGTTTTAACAAATTTTTTACTTAACGATGATGATAGATTTTATAAAAATGATTTTGATGGAAGTGATATATATATATGGTCTCCATCAGCATTTACAGATAGAAAAATTATTATGTTGCGTGAAGAGCATGATGTACCTAATAGTAATGTATTTACAAAATTTGATGAGAATGTTATTGAGGCAGTCTATGAACTTCTTAAAGATGAATATAATGACGCTATAAATAATAAAGAAAAACCTACACCAAAATTATTTATATTTGATGATATGAGTGCAGGTGGAAATTTAAAGAAATCTGCTAATGGAATCATCGCTAAAGTGTTTATGAATGGTAGACATATTCTTTTGTCTTGTATTGTAACCTCACAGAAGTACGCTGATATCCTAACAGGGGCAAGGGAAAATGCAACTGGCCTCATTATGTTTTCAGGTACAGATAGACAATTAGAACAAATATCAGACGATCATAATTTTTTAGAAGATAAAAAATCATTTCGTAAGATGTTTAGAGACCATACTAACGAAAGATTTTCTTTTTTAGTAGTAAATTACCACAAACCATTAAATAAAGGTAGATATATGAATAAAAATTTTCAACCTATAGATATTAGTCAATACTCATAAAATACTTATAAAATTATTTTCTAATTAATATGTATAAATGACTAAAGAAGAATCTGAAGAAATATTTAAAATGGACGAAGAAATAGAAGAAGAAAAACCGAAGAAACCTAAGAAGGCAAGAAAACCCGTTTCTCCGGCTACTAAAGAGAGGTTGAAGGCACAGCTGGCTAAGGGCCGAGCCACGGCTGTCAAAAATAGACAAAAAAGAGCATTAGCAAAAAAGATAGACAGAGAAGAAGCAGAAAAAGAATTAGATAAAAAAATTGCAAGAAAAGTTTTAGGTGAAAAACCAAAAGAAGAACATGATTATAGAAGTGAAATAGATGAATTAAAAGAAACTATTAAGCAGATGAAAACACAAGGAAATAATAGTGAAGAATTAAAAGAGTTAAGATCTTTATTAGTTACAATTAAAGAACAACAAAAACAAAAAAAAGAAATTCAAAAAGAAGAAGTACAAGAAAAAAGAGCTGATACACCTGCACCTGAACCAATTAAAATACCTGAACCTGAAAAACCTAAACCTATTAAAGTATTTTCAAGAAGACAAAATAGAAATAATTTTGTTTAATTATCTTTTATACTCATTCCAAATTTTAAGATCTATTTTTCTCGCTGGCCCATTCATTATTACACTCGCTAACCGTGCCCTACTCCACGAGGCAACTGTTTGATTTGGTCTTGAACCACTACTATAATATGCACCAGCACCCTTTTTTAAAATTAAATCAATTCCTTTTTGTCTTATAATATTTTTATTGATAAATTTATCATCAGTAATTTTTGTACTATATTTTTTCTCAAATGCTATTACGTTTTTTGACCTTTTACTTTTAAAACTTTCTACTTTTGGTCTATCTTTACCTTCTCTAATACTTTTCTCTTGTTTTTTTCTATCTGCTGGTGTTAATGATGCTGGTAAATATTGCTTTGGGATTTTTCTTTTTTTATCCATTTATAATAAAGTTAGATTAAATCTTTTAGCATAATCTTTAATTGATGCTTCTTTAGTTGGTTTATTCCATAATATAAATCTAGATAATGCACCGGCACTAAAAAAATCGTTCCAATTTTCACGAACTTTATGTCTTGCTATATATTTCTTTTTTTCTTTTTCTGCAATTGCTTTTCCTTCTTTACTATATATAGTAAAATCTTTATTAGGTGCAGATCCAAAATGTTGAGTTTTTATTTTTTTACCATCTTTAAAAAATATCGCCATCAATTTTTTATCTTTTTTAGTACTATTTTTTATACTTACTGAAATCATTTATAATTATAATAGAGATAATATTAAGTCTTTTAAATTATCTTTTACCCAGTCTTGTTCGTATAACCATTTTAAATATCCTTTGTCAACATTTTTAAGTAATTCGCCTTTATGTTTTCCAAATGGCAATATGTAATCGTCTTTTAATTTTTGTTGCACAAAACCTAAAAACTTGTTACATGTTTTACACTCTTTCCGTAAATGTTTAGTTCCATTTTTAAAAATTTGTTCTTTAATTAAAAAATCTTCACAACAATTCATTTTTATAATTATATAATTAGAAAATGTTTTTAAGTAAAGAAATTAAAATATTAATTTAATTAATATAAGTTTACATATTCAGGTGACCAACTTGTAATTACTTCATTAAGCATATTATTAATATCTTGATAATCAACGGTTTTGTAACATTCATTTAAAAACTTCTTAATGATAAAAATCCAAATCTTATTAACTGCTCTACGACTTTCAGCAGTTTTTCCAAGACGGCGACTGAATTCACCGTATGCAGGGCAAAACTGCTCATAAGTTTCTTCTTCATCATATTCATCGTTATAACTGGGTTCACTATCAAAGTAATCTGGGATTACTTCATCTATCCATTTTTCTGTAACAAAATCAAGAAGTTTGAAAAAGTTAATATTAGTTTTTTCACTAAGTTTTTTAAGTGCTTCTTGTGTCTTAATTTTTTCAGGTGTCCATTTACTTTCAACATAATTCAAAAGAATACTGCATTTAAAATTAATAAGTTCTTTATTTAATCTGTTAATAAAAGATTCTTTATTATCGTGTCCAAGGGGTGCATACTTTGCGTTTGAGTTAATTTCGTTAAGTGTCAGGTAAGTCATTTTGTTATTATATATTTAGAACCACAAATCTTTAAGTAGAGAAAAAAAAAACATTTTATTTTGGGGGGTCTTAAAATAATTTATTTTTTTTTAAAAGTTTATTATATATGGAAGTACAAAGTATAAGAGTATCTAAAAAAGTTTCAAAAAAAGAAGCTGATGAAATAGTCAAAAAATTAGGTTATAAAATAAATGTTAAACCTAATCCACAATATAAAAATTTTCATAGTTATCGACAACTTCAGCCTGAAAGATTTAACAAAGAATCTTTTAGGATCAAAACAATAAAAAGTAATCCAAAAATATTTTTAGTAATGGGTAGGAGGAGGAGAAATGCAACTATTTAACATTTACATTTTTAATATGATATACGCTTAGGTATTTTTTTTGATGCTTTCTTATCTAAAGCCATCGCCTTTTGATGGGCCATATTAAAACTATCACCAGCATCAATAAATTTTTTCATATTTTGCATGTGTTTTGACCTCATACCGCCTTTATGCATTTTAGCATGTTCTTTTAATCTTTCCATCATTTTTTTAGAAATCATTTTATATATTATATATATATAATAAAATGCCTTTTAGAATTATAAAACAAGGAGATAATTTTGCCTTATTTAATATACATAAAAAAAGATTAGTACAAAAAACTTTTAGAAGTAAAGAAGGTGCTATTGGATTCGCCCAAAATGCAATAAGATTTAGAGAAAAAAAAAATAGTAAAGTTGTTGGTAATAAAATATTACCCATCTAGCTCGCCAATAGTATCATACATTTGAGATAAATAACTCCTTAATATTTCTAACAAACTTTCTTTATCAGAATATTCATCTGTAATGTCTATTATTCTTATAAATCCGTAAACAGATAAAAAAGTCTTCTTAAGGAATTCGTAATTTTCTCTTAATTTTTCACTTTCTTTATCTTTTTCATCAAACTGACTTTTTAAATGATTAACCATATCTAAATATTCACCCTCTAACATATATTATTTAAATGTGATTTTTTTTCTATCTTTTTCCTTTGTTCTTTTTTTTAAAAATTCAAAATATCTTTTACTTAATTTAGTTCTTGGATCATTTGGATTTATTACTCTTAATCTTTGAGTCATTACATTACTTATTTGACTATTTCTTGCATGTGTTATTTTATCAGATTTATATAATCTCTCTAATTTTTTTATAGTGTTATTGACATCATCTAAAGTTTTATATTTGATGCGTATCGTGTCCTTCGGATTAGCATCCGAGTAGAGGTCGTAATTTTCAAAAAAAGTATTTTTTTTAGTAGGAGTTTTATTCATGAATATATAATTTAATTATATTTTTTATCTAGAAAGTATGTGAAAGAAATCCACATTGATTGTACTACCAGTTGATTGGAAACAGTTAATTCTGAGATATTGTGCTGGTGGAGTTATAGAGAAAAGAGCTTGCGACCCTAGAAATGTTGAATCGGCACTAGAAGCACTTTGGAAAGTTACTGGGGCAAATGCACCACCACTTATATCGTCGCTATTCATTACAAAGTCTGTGCCCCCAGAAAAGGTGGCACTATCACTCCAAAGCATAGATGCTGTTATTGCAGTAGATGAATTGGAAGAGTTCTTTGCTACTAAAACTACTTTGGAATATCCAGCTGTATCCAATATAGCAGAGTTCGCCCCAGTTGCCCCCGTATTTACTGCTAACTGTGCGAGAGAACCGTGAGTAGCGTTATTAGTATCAACCGCTAATCTGTTAGAAGAAACACACGCCTCTACGGTTTCTACCGCTCCTTCAATTTCTGATAGATGAGTAATCATAGTGGATTGGTTAGCACTTGTTGAAACATTTGACTGAATTGAACTTGTTTGGGTGTCAATATTACCTAAATGAACTTCTGCGGCTGCTAGAGTAGTTTCAGTAGCTACTTTACCATCAATACTAGTTAATAATGTATTACCAGCAGTTTGTAAGGTGCTAGTTGCTTTAGTAGTATCACTATTACTACTTATAACTACTGCACCAGTATTACATGCTGTTATTTTACCATCTAAACTAGTTGTATCACCGGCAATCGTTGCTAATGATGTATTTCCTGTAACCTGATTGGCTGCGGTAGCATCTCCCCCACCGCCACCGCCTCCTGAAGTTTCAACAACTCCATTAGCATCAACCTTGATTTGTACCTGAGACCCTGAGTTATTTCCCATACATCTAGTTTCTGCTGTACCGTTAGTAAATTCAGCTCGAAGAGCATCAATTTTATTATTAGTATCTCCTAAAGTTGAATTTGTAGTACCTATACTAGTATTTATTACTCCTAAATCACTAGTGCCTCTTACTGCATCAATTTTATTATTAGTATCTCCTAAAGTACTATTAATAGTACCTAAACTTGTATTAACAGCTCCTAAATCGCTACTTCCTCTTACTGCATCAATTTTATTATTAGTATCTCCTAAAGTATTATTAATAGTTGCTAAAGAACCAATAGCTGCTGAATCATTTACTTTTAATTGGTCAGAATTTAATACACTTGGTAAAATTATTTTATTATCAATTGAACTTAATGTGTTATTTCCTGTTTCTGTTCTTGCTATTATTGTATCCTGTTTTGCTTCTGTGGCAAGACCTGCCGATGAAAGTTCGGCGGTCATTTCCAAAGTCCCGTCGGAATTGCACTTGATAAAAGTACTCGTATTTGGATCGGCTATATCTGTTCGGGCTTTGAGATCGCCGACCCCTGATTCTGCTCCGTGAATATCAACATGTAAAGCGTTTGAGTCTGTAACATGAGCTATTTTCATTCTTTTTTCAGTTTCGTTAAAACCATAAACACCCATAGCTTGAGCTTGGAATAATGTATCTGAACTAGATAATTGCACTTTATTATTAAGTTGTTCGGCCATTTATATAATAAAACAATATATTTTTAATTTTCAAATAAAATATTTATTACACCTAATCCTATTTGATTTATTTGACTATAATCACTTCTTACAACTCTAAAATTTAAATTTCTAATCTCTTTACTTTCTTTGTTAGAAAGTTCTAAAAATACTGGATAATTTGGAATATCTACGACATTTCCATTATCATCAGTATCAGGTATTATAGCTAAAATATTTTTTCTTGATTTTTCCAAAGCATCATAACTTTCTAAATCTAAATTTAAGGCTTGAATCAAAAATCCCTCAACATCTACAGCTGAAAAATTATTAGTACCGACAAAATTGGCTTCATAAGCTACTAACGCTTTATTTGCTGGAACAGATCTTCTTTCATAACCTAAAAAGGCTGCTAGTTCATCGCTTTCAAATTCAATAAAGTTAGTGGTAGGATTTTGATTAGGATCTTGTCTTGGTGGTGCACCTAATTCAGAATCATGCTCGTGACCTGGTGTACCTAATAATGACAAGATTCTAGGTAATTGAAATGGTGAAGGTGTAAAGGAAACTCCTCTAAAATTTGCTTTAGTTCTTTCTCCATTAAATGACAAAAATGGATATAATTGGGTGATTTGGTCGTAAGTATGCTCTGCTAGTTGTGTAGGTGTTTGGTTTCCTGCTTCATATCTATTAAGTTGTATTTTACCATCATTAATAGTAACCTCTAAAACATCATTATTACTATCATTAGGATTAACAGGATTAGGTGTAACTCCTGATAAAGTTTCAACACCATTTAATATATGGAAGTATTGTAAATTACCTGTAGCGTTATCTATTGTAACTTTAATGGCGTGTGTTCTATCAGCATCAGTAAAATTTGCTGGTTGTTGGGGATTATTACTTAATCCAACCGTCATACCATTAGTATTTGTTGCTCCTGTATCAGTTAATTCATTTATTCTGGCTCTTATGTAACCATTACCTCGTGATATAAATGCATTATTACTAAATGCAACATTATTAGCAGCTGTTGAACTAGGTTGACCTCCTGTTATACCCCAAGTTCCTCCTCCTGCTGTTCCTCTGAAAACATTATTAACAGACCACACTTCTTTATATTCACCAGCTTGACCAATTTGATATTGAATATTTGTTTTATTAGCAGTATCTATTCCTACATTCCATTCAAGTCCTAAAACATGTTTATTGCCTGATTCAAATTTAACAGCTTTATTAAATTTATCTTGGATATTTTCTAAAAGTAAATTTATATTAGCTTTATTGTACTGAAATGGATCTAGTAAAATTTTTGTTAAAAATCCTGCCTTTACTGAATAATCTATTCCATTATTTTCATTATCTATAATTATTGCACCTGAATCTAAACCAACAGAACAACTATGAAGTGCTATTTTAGTTTCCGGTGTGATAGCAAAACCATCATTAAAATCACATTTAAAAATACCAGTAGGGTCTTCGCTTGTTAATCTAACTAACTTCATTATAATATTAACACAGAAAAATAAAAAATTTCTTTTTATATATTAATGGAGGATTTATTAAGATTTTATAAAGAAACACATTCAATTAAAAAACATAAAATAGAAGAAGATGAAATAGGAAATGTTGAACTAATAGAAGAAGAACCAAAAGAAAAAAAGAAACCTAAAAAAAGTCAAAAACAAATATTTTATATCAAAAAAGAAAACTAAAGATTTTTTTCTTTTTCTTCATCTGAATGAAATGGATAAAAACGCCAAAAGAATTTTGTTATTACATCACAAATATTTTTTGTATAATCCATATATATATATGATAGATAAATTAAGTAAAGATGATATTTATACGTTATTTACTTTTTTAGGAAACTATATAGAAGATAAACAAAAATTAGTGCAAATTATAGAGGGTTTAGAGGAGATATTTACTAATCAAAATGAATTAAAATAGATTTATATTCTTTTTTAAATTTTAGACTTTCAACAAAATTTTTATTTTTTAAATCCTTTAAATTTTCTTTTAATTTACTTTTAGGAAATTTCTCATTCAATTTTTTTTTTAAATAATAAGCTCTCTGATACGCCTTTAAATATTCTTTATTTAATTGATAATAACTTTGAAAATATTTTCTTCGCTCTTCGTCAATCATACAATATTACTATATATTTTAACTATTGCATAATGACAATTATAAAATTAATTATTTTAAATTATTTAAAGTTTTTATAATTATATATATATAGACAAAATGAATGAAATATTTGAAGGTTACAAGACTCCCTCTTATACAAGAAAAGCGTACAAAGATTATTATCATAGAAATAAAGAAAATGAAGAATTTATTTCTAAAAGAAAAAAAGCACAAGCTGAATATTATCAAAGAAATAAAGAAAAAATATTAGAAAAAAAAAGAATGCATAGACAAAAGAAAAAAGAAGAAGAATCAATTGAAGGTCAAGAGTTCATTAATTAATATTGGTGGTATTTTATATCTTTCAAATTTAGGTAATCCTTGTGTACCTGTTCTAGATCCTCTTGGAGCTTTTATATGATGACAATTTTCTTTTCTTTTACATTTTTTTGGAATAAAATTTTTTTTATTAGTCCAGATTGTTGTTGGTTTCATTCTATCAAATCCATATTTACAATAAGATAAATCATATCTAGGAAATTCTTGCATAAACCACACCATACGGGCAGTTGGATTTTCAACAAAATAAATTAGATTAGGATTATTTTCAATATGATATTTTAGACATTCTTTTAATTTATCTAAAATTTTTAAATGTAATTTTGCCTTTTCGCTTACTGGTTCTTTATCTTTATTAAAAGATTTACTTCCAGAAGCGATACTGTATACAGAACAATCAGGCGATGCCCAAATAACATCAGGATTTACAGTTTTATAATCCCAATCTAAAAAATCAATTAAAATTTCAGGATTATGTTTTTTTTCTATATCTAGTCCTATATATTCAAAACCTTTATCAAGTGCAATAGGTTTTAGGGATTTAGTTCCGCAAAACAGATCTAAAATAATCATTTATAATTATCATTTATATTTTTTTTATATTTTTTTAATTATATATTTAGAAAAGTTATTTAAAGAAATATTTTCTCTAATTATATATATAAATGGCGGAAAAAAATTCTGTGCCTATTAATAATATGGCTGATAAACCTAAGAAGAAAATTAAATTTAATGTAAAGAAAGAATTTAAGTTTAGAGGTAGAAAACAGGTTTATTATGGGCCAACATCTAAAAAATTATTAGCCGAAAAACTTAAAATTAGTACAAGTGATATTGATAAATTAGTCAAGGGTGATACTAAAAGGGTTGCCTATGATTCTGCAAGTAAGCAAGTAAAAAAAATTGATATTTCAAAACCTTTACTATTGAAAGATTTTCAAAGTAAGAAATTAACAAATAAAGAATTAGTAAGTCAAGGAAAATCAGAATTAAAAATATTTAAAAAACTTCCAAATGATTTAGATCGCAAGGTAGTAATTATTTTTGATTATCAAATCCAAATTAGTGAAGATATTAAAAAGGGTACTATTACATTTACGGCGTTTATCAATAAAAATACTAATATAGAGAATTTATGCATACAAGAAGTATTAAAAAAATTTAGCGATGTTGCAAATACTTTAAAAAGTTCAGTTAAAGTTAGTAACATTAAAGTTTACGAAAATAATGAAAGTGGCAATATTTTACCATTAACAAACATGAAATTAAGACTAAGAAAACCACCTATTTTAAATTTTGTAGATAATATAGATTATACAGAACGAAAAGAATGTGTAAAAGATCTTATGACTGAATATTATGGAAAAAGATATGCACCTAAAAATTTTTATAATATGAATAATGCGGAAGATATGAAAAATTGGTGTGAATCAAAAAACATTAAACTTTTATTATATGATATTAGTGGAAAAATTATAACTGCAAATTATCCAAAAATTAAAAATAGAAATAAAAGTCTCATAGGTTTAGTTTATCACAATCATTTATACCCATTAAAAAGTAATAAATTAAGCAAAGTTAAACCTTTACTCTATGAAGATAATGAAATAATTTTAGAGTCAAAAAATTTTATGAATCTTTTATTAGATATTATTGAAGAAGGCATTATACCTGCTAATGTTGTTATGAAAAATGATAGTATAGTATCTTTTGATTATAATAATAATATTTATATTTGCAACGAAGATTATTTAGAATGTAAAAAGATATTAAAAATATTTGGTTTATATGATAAAATTAATAGTACTATCTCTTTTACAAAGATCGGCATACTTATTGAAGAACTTTATTTAAAAGAAAATGTAGATAGTTTTTTACCTGATACAAAAAGATTTTTAAAAGGTGGATATAATTATTTTACTGATAATCAAGAATTATTAAAAAATGATAATATTACTACTATTGACGCTAATAAATTTTATCCAAGTTGTTTAAGAGATTTAGATTATATTTATTCAGTTAATATGCTAGAAAATGAGATAGAAAATAATGAAAAATTAGAATCTGATTATTTATATTTAGTTACTCCTCATCAACATTCATTATTATTACCAAATACTAATATTTATCTTTACGATCATTTAGATTATTGCAAAAAACAAGGTTTAAAATTTTATATTAAAGAAAAGATTAAAATTAAGAAACACAAAAATTATTATAAGTCTTTAGTTAATGACTTATTTAAAAAAGTAGATAATACAAGTTTTAAAAAAATTATGAATTCTTTGATAGGTACTTTTGAAATGGAAGGAAAAACAACACACACTAAATTTAATAAGTTTGTTAATGAAGATGAGAAACAAAGATCTGAAGGATATTTTAATAAAATAGCAAATGATTTGTATATTAATTTTATTACTGAAGATAATTTTAATGTATCTAATAAAAAACTCATTTCAATTCAAATAAAAGATTTATCAAGACGCAAATTATATGAAAAAATGCAACAATTAAATATTACTGAAAATAATCTTATTAAAATAAAAACTGATTCTATAACTTATATTAAAGCAAATAAAGAATGTAAATTAGGTAATAAATTAGGTATGTGGAAACAAGAAGAAGTAAAATTAGACAATTTTAATATTGATTATACTGATTATAATCATGATAGTATTATCCCTAAAAATAATTTTGATAATACATTAATTAATTCTTATGCTGGTGCAGGTAAAACGTATGATATTATTAATAACATAATTCCTGCAATAAAAGGTGATTATATAATTTTGACCCCATCTCATTCAAGTTTAAAAGAATATAAAAGAAATAATTTTAATTGTGAAGTAATCCAAAAATATGAATATAAACCTGAATTATTTAAAAATAAAACTATTATAGTTGATGAGATAGGCATGGTCAATTATAAAGGTATGAGAAATATTTATTTATGGTCTTTATTAGGTAATAAAATTTATTGTTATGGTGATTTTAAGCAGTTATTACCTGTAGGAAGACTTACTGCATTAAATACAAATATTTTTATTAAAAGTACATTCAGTAACATTAAAACTATGGACTCAAATTATAGGAATGATTTTTCAAAAGAATTTTATGATAAATGTATTGCAGGTAAACTTGATAAAAAAGAATTGATTTTAAAATATCTTAATAATGAAAATAGTTTAAATGTCTGTGCTTACACCAATAAAACTTGCGAAAAGTATAATAATATTATTAGTAAAAAATTAGGTCATGATAGTATTTTTTCAGTAGGTGCAAAATTAATTTGCAATACAAATGAATTAAGAAAATTAGGCATGTATAATAAATTTATTTATGAAGTA
>TARA_R100000231_G_scaffold39691_2_pt1 | contig 19393 bp, 23 predicted proteins | sample TARA_R100000231 | Tara Oceans TARA_R100000231 (sample SAMEA2620565) | marine metagenome | biome: marine biome (ENVO:00000447); feature: surface water layer (ENVO:00002042); material: "saline water (ENVO:00002010), including plankton (ENVO:xxxxxxxx)" | depth 5 m | reverse complement strand
TTATACTCATTATTCCTCACGCAGTACTGGTTATAAAATTGATTATATTAAGATTGCGAATGACCTGTTAGTACATAATAAACTTTTGTTGAGTAGCTCAAACTTTGTGGTTATGACAAATGAGTTTGCTAATAAAACTGATGTATCTTATTTTCCTGATACTAATGATTTGACAGATGAACTGAATGAGCTGAAGAGACAAAGGAGAATTAATTACAGGCAGATGTTATATAACAAAGTAGATTCTACTATAATCAAACCTTTAAATACAAATACTACTAAAGCTATGACTGAAGTAGGATATGAACATGGTAAGATGAATAGTTGGAGAATGTTTGACGTTAACAGCAATGATTCAATTCGTGGAGTTACCGCAGTTGATGTATTGAAAAGATTAGAGAGTAAAGTTAAGTTAAGAATATATATTAACAAATTCTTTTATGTATCTAATGATAAGTTAATGACAGGTAAGATTGGAGACGCTAAGCAAGTTCTTATACCTATGTATATTGATAAGTTAATTGACCCTAGATTGTACTTAGATTTCTTGCAGGGTTATAATGCAAAAGTTGAAGAGTTTGGATTTCTTGATACTGATAGACTTGATGACTTTAAATTTGATAGCTATAATTATAACAATGTAAGTCAAACTTATAAAGTTGATAATTGGAAATGGAAGTTTCCAGAAGAAGTTATGGATTCTTATGATACTTCAGAGTTAACATTAACTGCTTGGTAATGGATAATTATACAGCAGTTGGATTAGCTGAAGGCTTCATTGAAGCTGAAAGCAAAGAACAGCTAGTTGAAGCTTGGCAATATCTACATGACACTAACCTTGCATATCAGTTGCAGGGTTGGTTCGGTAGAACAGCAAGAAATTTAATTAGTGAAGGAATTATAAAAGAGTAATTATGAAAAAGAAATTTAGTAAGGTTATAGACTTTTATAATGAGACTGACCAAGACCAGAAATTGTATTTTCTGATGTTATGTTCAGAGTTGATAACGATTCCTATTTATGAGGAAGAAAAGGTGGTTGTTTATGGGTTAGACCAAGAAGCCCCTGTTTGTCCAAATGGGATTCATTTACAATTAAACACAGAGCAGTTTAGCTCTAAGCAAGAAGAGAAACTTAATTCAGAATAATATGACAGATGAAGAGATTGTAAAATATGCACTATGGGTTATTCATAGTTGCGATAGTCCAGTATCTGAAGTAGAATGGCTAGTTAATCTTTGTTTAAATAACACAGATAGCCATAATATTATAACTGAAGAAGTGAAACATTTATTAAAACAAATAAAAGATTAATATATGAATAGAAAAGATAAGGAGACTTTAAAGAAGCATATTGTAATTAAGTATGCTGAAGAATTGTATGATTCGATAGATTTTGTTGATTATACAATTTATAAATTAAGTAGCTCTAAGCAAGATAGGATGACTTTGTTAGATTTAGATTCTGACAGGACTCTTGAAGCTGAAGAGTATGAAGATGTATCAAATAAGATACATGATGAATTTTGTTGGGTGGCTTATCAGAATAAAGGTCTATAACATAATTCTTAAACGCAGTAGGTAGATTTGTTTCTGCCTGTTGCGTTTTTCTTAAACGCAGTAAGGTAATCATTAAACGCAGTAGGTTCTTAAACGCAATAGGTTCAAATCCTGCAAAATACCTAAATGTTAAAATTTTGTTAAAGTGCCTAGAATATTTGGAAGTAATAAAAATATTTTGCATGGCCTGTTTAATGTGAAAAAGTTGCAATATTAGTAAACGTATTTATCAATTCAAAGTAAATAATGTTAAAATTTTGTTAACATCTTTTAAGGCTATTTAGAGACGTTCTAAGAGACTTTAGCTCTTTTCTGGTATCATACCATTAAAAAATTGAGATAATAAAAAATCCTTTAAACATGCGGGTTAACGTTAAGTATGTTAAAATTTTGTTAAAAAGGTAGTTTTATTTTGTTGTATTAGTTTCTTGTTGTAGTATTGCTGTATGGAATTGGGAAACCTGTTCCACGTGAAACAAAAAATAATATAAACTTTATAAAATGAAAATACGATACATATTAAAAGATAAGAAACTTCAAAAGAAGTTAAATTTACAAGCAAGTATAACAGAGAAAAAAATTACTTTTTATTCTACTAACAATAAAATTTATTATACGATATGAAAAAGAATAAAAACGAAATGTTATACAATAATATTAAATTGGCTCATGCTGATTTTATAAAAGAGTTACAAGACAAACTTAAAGCTAAAGACTCTTTAAGTATTAAATCTTTAGAAAAAGACGTTAACGATAATCTTAAAAGATTTAAAAAATTAGACTCATGAATTTAGCACAGAATATAAAGCTTAAAAATGATTTTACGACTAGCTTAGGCAGTAATACAGCCAGATATATAGTCAGTGTAAAAAACATTTATACAGGTAAAAATCCGACAGCAAAAGTAATTAATAAACAACCCCTCCAAGACTTTGACAGTATAGGGGGCTGGAAAGACCAAAAAACTGGTAAATACTATATAGATTTAAATTTACATTTTGCCAGATTAAACAGAGCCATCCAAATTGGAAAGGCTTTAAATCAAATTGCAATATTTGACAGGAAACTAAAAAAAGTAATTAACTTAAAATAACAACATGAAAACAAAAAACAAATATGACAGAAAAAAAGCTCTAGAGGACTTTAATTTTATTAATGAGTCTTTTGGGGGTTCAAGACCCAAAGTAATAAATTGGGATAGATTTGACAGCTTAACGACAGCTGAATTAAACGAACTAACTAAAATTTTTAAATAATATGGATACACTAAAATTTGCAAAGGCTTTTATGATGTTAAGCGATATGACAGCCGAAACAGATGAACAAAAGGCAAAGACAAAGGAAAGAATTGTATTTGCTACCATGCGTCACAATATACCAGACTGGCAACCGCCAGAGGACTGGAACACCTTAACGGCAAAAGAACGCCTTAGAAGGCTGGAACAAATACAAAAGAGTATATAATGAAGCATAAAATTTTAAAGCTATTAGACAGGCTTATATTAGCCGTTAGTAAATACTTTCAATGGGCTTTTTTGCTCTTTGCTTTCTTTTACTTCTTTTGGCATTGGATAACGATTTAATTATTAGTTTAGTTTATATTTAGGCAGTTAATTATAAAATTAAATAATTTTGTATTTGGCTGATTATCAAAATAGAGCAGTTCTAAGGGATTAAAAATACTTTTAAATTCTACGCATTGCTGAAACTCTTTTCAGTGCATTAGAGTTGCTCTATTGAGATAATAAAGCAGATTTGGAAAAAAAGACGTAAAATGAATTTGCCAGGGGTGTAGTTCTCCATTTAAGGAAATTCAAACACATATAAAAAAAGCTCCAGAAAAATATCCAGAGCTTTAAACAAAAAACTTTATAATATGAAAAATACTTATAAGCTAAATTACAAAAAAGAATATAATTATCCTAAGCCTAAATTTATTTATAAGAGAAGATTTTAAATTATTTGTAATTCTTAATCTTCGATAATATAACTAATAAATAAGAAAGTGTTTTATTTTTATATCTTTACTACATAAACGCAATATATGGTTATAATAATATGAGTGAAACATTTAAGATAAAAGTTCCTACAGAATTATCTGGAATAAAACTAAAAGAATATCAGAAATACATTAAGACTGTTCAAACTGACCCAGATAAACAGCCGACAGATGAACAAATTGAATTTGCTAATCTAAAAGTATTAGAGTGTTTTTGTGGTTTAACACTTAAACAAGCATACAAACTTCCTATGACAGAATTTACAGGAATATTGCAACATATATCAAATCTATTCAAAGAAGAGACTCCTTTGCAAAGAACATTTGAAATGACTGACACAAACAATAAAACAGTAAAGTTTGGTTTTATGCCTAAGCTTGACGATATATCTTTAGGTGAATTTATAGATTTAGATAAATATATTTCTGATTGGCAACAAATGCACAAAGCATTATCTGTTTTATACAGACCAGTTGTGTTTGAGAAAAAAGACACATACTTAATAGAGGATTATGAGGGTTCAGATAAGTATTCTGACATAATGTTAGATGCTCCTGTTAATGTTGCTTTTGGAGCTACGCTTTTTTTTTACCATTTAGGAAACGAGTTGTCGAAGCATACAATGGATTATTTGGAGGAGAATCTGGAGCAGGGGTCGGACTTTCAGCAGGTTTTGGAGCAAAATGGGGTTGGTATCAATCAATATATGCACTTAGTGGGTCAGACCCAACAAAATTTAAAGAAATTACAAAGCTTTCCTTATTTCAGTGTTTAACGTGGTTAGAGTTTGAAAAAGAGAAAAACGAATTAGAAAATAAAATGATAAAACAAAATCTAAGATGAGACAAGTTTATACAGTATTAGATAAAATAAAAAATATATTAAGAGCAAACGGAATTACTAAAACAGTCACCTTCGGTGACATAACAGAGGTTGACCTAAACAAAACAACCATATTCCCTTTAGCTCATATAATTTTTGGTAACGTTACATTTTCTGAACATATTTTGACTGCTTCTATTAGAATATTATGTTTAGACGTAGTAGATGTAACAAAGGAAAAACAAACTGAAGACATGATGTTTGGTAATGACAATCTGCAAGATATTCTAAACACTCAATTACAAGTTGTCAATGACATACAGCAAGAAATGAGAAGAGGTGATTCTTTTTCAGACAACTTCCAAATAAACTCAAGCGTAACAGCAGAACCATTTCAAGATAACTTCGAGAACCAACTAGCTGGATGGGGAGTTACTATAAACATAGAAGTACCTACTAACGAATTATCTCTTTGCTAATGGCAAAAAAAGTAAGACAAATACTTGAAGAATACAAAGATAAAATTGTATCCCAAATAAAAGACCGAATTATCCAGAGAGATTTAGTAGCTTCAAGAGACTTGCTTGATAGTATTAGTGCAGAAACTACAGATAGAAGTATAATTGTATCTGCTATAGATTATGCAACTTTTGTTGATGAAGGAAGAGGTCCTGGAAGAAGACCTCCAGTTAATAAAATATTAGAATGGGTAGAGTTTAAAAACCTAGAATCTAATAATGATAAATATAAAAAACATAGAGATATGGCTTGGGCGATTGCAAATGGAATTGCTAAGTTTGGTACGATTAAAAGATTTGATTATCAAGGTGGTGATTTTATTGATTATGTAAATGACAATATAGTTGCATCTTTAACAGAAGAGCTACAAGATGGTTATTTAGAAGACTTAAACAATGAATTAGATGTCAACAGTTAAATTAAACTCAAGAAGTCCTTATTACGTAGTTGCTTCAGGTAATGAAGGCTGTAATACAGAAACGCAATCAATTTCGATAACAGGTCCAGATACAGGAACTATAAATTCTGATATTACATTAAACGTAGTAGCTACTAATTTTACACCTGTCAGTTATGCTTGGACAGGAGGTGCTTTAGCAGGAAATACAAATTCTACAGTCACATATACTGAAACATCAGGTGGAAATGTTACATACGGTGTAACTGCAACAGATGAATGTGGAAATGAGTTTACAGCAAGTAAAACTGTTTCTTGGTCAGCAAACACACAATATAAAGCAACACTAACTGTAGTCAACAATATATCTGGACCTTCTGCTGGATATACAATAGGTGGTGATTTAAATAATGCAGTTAAAACAGGAGAGACTGGTGATGCGTATAGTTTTACAACTACCCTTTCTCTTAATTCAGGGTTTACAGCAGATGTATCTTTAGCAATAAGTCCATCTCAACCAGTAAGCGGAACTTTTGCGTCTGCAAATGTTACAGAAACTACAACTCTGTCAGGAACTGTATCAAGAAATGAAACATATACACTGACAAGAGACCAATCTTCTATTATAGAAGGAGACCAATTTACAATTACATTAACTACAACAGGTGTAGAAAATAACGAATCAGTTCCATATACAATAACAGGTATATCAGCAAACGATTTATCTTCTGGTAATTTAACAGGTGCTTTTGTAATGCAAGGTAACACAACATCTGCGACAGACTCAATAACATTTACTACAGCAGAAGATACTGCAACTGAAGGTACAGAAACAGCTACTTTAACTCTTGACAATATAACACCTACCAATTCTATTTCTGTTAGTATAGCTGACCCTGTTGAGGGTGGTGGTCAAACTATAAATACAGTTTCTATTAGTAATCAAGGATATTTAGACACAGTAACTCCTTGTGCTGTTAGTGCTGCAAGAAGTGTTTATTATGTAGGAACATTAGGTAACGGAACATATTTATATTCTGACCAATCTTTAACAATACCTGCTGCTAATGATGGAACATATTATAAAATAGGTACTTCTCCTTCTTATTATGGAAGAATAGGACAAACTAACAATGGTCAAATATCTGAATATACAGTATGTCCTTCTGTTGATGACCCAGTTGATTCAAATGATACATCTGGAACTGTAAGTGTTTCTTCAACAAGTGTAAGCAACGAAGGTTTACTTGGTGCCAACGTTTGTGCTTTAAGTAGTTATCAGACACTGCATTTTGACAACTCACTAACATTAGGAAATGGAGTATTCTTGTATGTTGATTCTAGCAGACAAACTTTATTTGGTGGTAGTGGTAACTATTACAAATTTGACAATGTAACAACATCATCAGGGACACAAGATTATTATGCTAGAATTGGTGGTAGTATATCTACATCAGGAAAAATAAGTGAATTTACGCAATGTGGTTACGCTGTAGAAGAAGAAGAACCTGTAGGACCTCCAACACAACCAACAATATTTTATGCAAGATTTATTACTTGTGGCGAACCTGGTGGAGCTTTACAATCAGTGTTTTCTAATTCACAAATATCTACATTTATATCTATAAAAAGCAATAATGAATGTTTTGAGTTTTTAGATAACCAACAAGACCCTGAAGCAGTTGACATATCTAACTTTTTACAATTTGCTAATTGTGCAGAATGTGAAGCATCTATACCACCTACACCTCCTACACCAACACCTACGCCTACACCAACTCTTGCATATTTTAGACAATATGTAGATTGTGAAACAGGTCTTGATGTATTAAAGGAATATGGAAGTACAACTGATTTAGCAAGTGGTAGTGGTTGGCCAGTAAGTATATTTGATGGAATATGTATGAATGATAAGGGTACAGCAGGTACAGCTTCAAGCGAGAATATAGCAAACTTTGTTCAATATACATCTTGTGCAGAATGTGAAGCAGGTAATGCACCAGCTCCGACACCTACACCGACTCCAACACCTACAATTAATAAGTTTCGTGTTTCAAGCTCAACAGAATCTACATCTTCAGCAGCTTGTAGTAATATTTCAACTTATGATGTAAAACTTGCGTATTCTGGAACATTAGCAGACGGAACTTATTTATATCTAAATGAATCCTTAACAAGCTTATACACACCATCAAGTAATAACTTTGTTAGAAGTGAAGATGGGTATAGTTTTAGAATAGGAGTAACAAATCCTGGGCAAGTATCTAATTTAACTCTTTGTTAGATTTTACTATATTTGTGTATGCAATATACAAGCTACGACCAAATACCTAAACTTACAGAGACTGGGTTTGAGGTAACAAAATGTCCTAAAGATGTTTGGGATATAATACAAAAAGAATACAACTCTAAAAAACAAAATGAAGTCAATGAGGTTTTTGAGGGCAAAGACCATTATATAAAAGGAAGTGGTTTAAGTCACATTATAAACATCTCTAATGAAGTTAGAAATGAAATACATGAAGGTCTATATCAAATACATAAAGACTTTTGTAATCATGATATAGAAAAAACATTTGTATATGGTATTCGTTCTTATAAAAGAGGAGCTACTTTGGTTGAGCATAAAGACAGAGTAGAAACTCATCATATTGCATCTATCATTGTTGTAGATAAAGATTTAAGATGTGGATGCTCTAATAAAGAGTTTGGAGCAGATTGGGCTTTAGATATACAAGACCATAAAGGTAGATGGCATAAAGTATATGCAGAAGTTGGTGATATGATAATATATGAATCTGCATCTTGTTTACACGGAAGAAATGAGCCATATCAGGGTTTATATTTTAATAATCTATTTGTTCATTATAAATTGGTTTAATACTATATTTATTTTTTTAGTTATATACTAAAAGATTACAATGGCAGTATTATCAAGCTCTACTTTAGAATTGTATTGTTGGACAGGTTCATATAACAATAAACCGTCCTCACCTCAATACAGTATAACAAAAACAAATCCAGACTCTAATAATACAATTAGATTTGAATTATCTGAACTTATTCAAGATTATGTAGATTTAGTTTTTACTAACAACTATACAAAAGGAAACATAAAATCAACTTGTTGGTGGTCTTATGATAAAAGAAATGATTATAGTGATTTAAGTTATCCAACATTTGAAAACGCTTATGGTGTTGCTACAAAAGGATATGGATATTTTCAAAATGGAATCAACTCTTCTTTATCTACATCTAAATTAATATCAAATGAATTTTTATATATTCCTGAAAATGGTACAATTAGATTTCCTGTTTATGTTGGACCAACAGGAGTTACATCAGTAAAGTTTTACAGTAAGAGTGCAGCAGGGACAGAGTTTGTTTCAGACACAAAAGGATTTAATATTCTTTCAAATATTCCGACAACAGAAGATTCTAACGATTATATAAGGTATGTGGAAAGTGGTGTAAATGCAACAAAAATAGAAATTACATCTACTAACTTAAACATAGAAAGTGGTGTAATTATAAATAATACTACAGCAAGAGAAACCATATTTCCTGTTTATTTAGATTGTAGTAAATATGATAATTATAAAATATCATTTGTAAATAAATTTGGTGCAATACAAGACCTATGGTTTAACAAAAAAAGAACAGATGAACTTAGTGTACAAAGAGATTCATATAACACAAGCACAATCTTCTCTTCAACATCTTCGGTTAATTATAATAGTTATAATCCAACAACTATCGTACAAGATGTTACAAGTCAAAAATCTATAACATTAAACACAGGATATTTAAAAGAAGAGTATAACGAAACTATAAGACAGTTGATGCAATCAGAGGATATATGGATTACAGAGGATGGAGATACTGTTCCTGTTGCAGTTAAAGACAGTAGTTTTACATATAAAACTCACGTAAACGACAAACTTGTAAATTATACTGTTACATTTGATTATGCTTTTGATGGTATAAATACTGTTAGATAATGAAACAAATAGTACAACTTTTCATAGAAAATGAACAGGTTGATGTTTTTCAAGATGGTTCTATAAATATACAATCATCTATAAAAGATGTTAAAGACCCTGCTAAAATATTTACTGACTTTAGCAAAAACTTTACTCTTCCTGCAACTGATAGAAATAACAAAGTATTTAAACATTATTATAATTTTTCTATTGATGGTTTTGACGCATCTGTTTCTAAAGAGTCAAGAATAGAAATAAACAGCAGAGTGTTTAGAAATGGATTTATAATGCTTGAAGGAGTGGATTTAAAACACAATAGACCTTCAACATATAGGGTTACTTTTTATGGTAACTTAAGGTTTCTAAAAGAAAGATTGGATAACACTAAACTTAGTGAGTTAAATTTCCTAAAGGACTTCTTTTTAAATTATCAAGCAACAGGAACTGATAGTATATATGAGTACCTAACATCATCAAAAAATATAACAGACCAAACAGGTACTACTCATACACAACCTTTAGTTGTTCCTCTTATAACGCATACAGAAAGGTCATATTATGACAGTGATACTGTTTACTACGGAGCTTTAGAAGATGGCAATTTGTATTATAACGCATCAAATTATCCGCTAAATAGTAAAAGAAACGGAATTAGTTGGGACCAGCTAAAACCAGCTATTAGAATTGACATAATAATAAAAGCTATAGAAAAATTATTATCAGAAGGTAATGAGACAGTTTCTTTCTCTACTGATTTTTTTAATACTACAAATTTAGATTATTATAATCTTTATATGTGGCTACATCAAAAAGAAGGTAAAATAGTTAGTAGGGAAGAAGAAGGAAAAGTAACTACGTTAATAGATAAATTCGCAGTAGGAACAGTTGTTTCTAATATTACAGCAGGACACGGTGCAGCTTTTACAGCACAATTTATAAATTCATCAGGAATAGGAACAGGAACTGTTGCAGATAAAGTAAAAATAACAATAGATAGTCCTAAAGTAGAAAGTGTACTTTCGAGGTTGAGTCTTGTTAGTTCAGACACTACAACTAAATATGATGTTAGAATAGAGAGAAATGGTTCTTTATATGCTGAATTTACACAACAAGTTGAAACAGGAACATCAGATTATTTAGAAGTAGATTTAGAGGAAGGAACTTATACATTCACAATTATAACAGATACAGGTTCTCCTATAAACTTTGACTCTGGTTTTCAATTAACATTAATAGCAAGAGTAGATAGAGAATTTGAATTGCAAATACCAGACATTGTTAGAGCTGCATCTAATTTAACAACAAACTCAACAGGTATATTTTTTACACATGAAAATATGCCTGATGTAACGGTTTTAGGATTTCTTACAGGTTTATTTAAAATGTTTAATCTTGTTGCAGAAGTAAGAAATGATTCTCCCACACAAAAAACGATTGTTGTAAAAACATTAGATGATTTTTATTCATCATCACTTGTTGAAACAGACTTGACAAGTAAAATAGATATATCTAAAAGTGCAGTAAATAAAACTCTGCCATACACAAAAATTATGTTTGAGTATGAAGATACAGGTTCACTTCTAGCAAAACAACACAAAGAAGTAAATAATATTACTTGGGGTGGTGAAGAATATGAAGTTCAAGGTAATAGTAGATTCCAAAAAGAATATAAAATTATACCTCCTTTTGGCCACATGAAATTTGAAAAACTATATGACAATACAGCTTCTAGTTGGTCAGACATACAAGTTGGGTTTAGTGTAACAAAATCTAATGAGGATTCTGCTTCAGGAACACAAGAAAAATATAATCCATATATAGGAAAACCTTTATTGTTTTATCCTATACTTATTACAGGAGAAACTATACCTTATGTTTATAATAGTAGAACTGCACACACAACTACATCATCTTATTTTATACCAAGCAATGCTGTATCTACATCTATATCAAAAACAAATCACTTTGGAGCAGAAAAAAATGAATATAATGCCGACATAGATAATTCACAAAGTTATACAGAAAACTTATATTCAGAATATTATCAAAATTACATTACATCTATATTTAATAGATTTAATAGGTTAACAAAATTAAAAGCAGTGTTGACTAATGCTTTTATAACAAACTTTTCATTAGCAGACACAATCGTTGTATCAGGAGAAAAATATAACATAAATAGTATAAGTTTAGATATAGTAACTGGTAAAGCAGACTTAGAACTTATTTCAACATATTCTGTTGCTAGTTATTTATGTCTGCCTTCTATATTTGAGGTAAGAGTAGAATCTATAACAGGAGGTTATCTATATATATTTGACAATAAATATGGCGTATATCAGATGGCTTCAGGAACTTACACTTTTAGTAACGTGCCTTCAGCTCATCCTATTGCTTTTTTAAATAATGGTAAAGAAACATTAATAAGTTATACAGGTACTTCTTCTGGTGGAACTAAAGCAGGAGCAGACGGAAATACTTATACATATTATTATGGAGATGTAACTGTAACAGTAAATGGTGATTTTGGAACAATTAGTTATGAATGTTTCAATCACGGTTATATGGGAGGTCAAAACAATTTAATTTATAACGCTTCATGTTCAGTAACACCAACACCAACACCAGTTGTAGGTAACCTAACAGTAGATGCAACAGACATATATGCAGATAACGCACTAATAACAGCAGACCAAACAGACGAATAATGATAAAATTAATTATAGAGTTACTTAAGACAGATAATTTTTATGGAGTTAATCCTTATATAGATATTGCTAAAGGTAAACACAAAGCACCTTTGACAATATCAGAAGCTAAAGATTATATTAAACGCAGATGGTATGGCAGTAGCAAGTAAAAGAGAATTATTATACGAAATAAAGATTGATGACAAGGGAACAGTCGTAATCGAAAAGCTTGGTGTAAAAACTAAAGATGCAAGTAAAGCTTTTGATGCCCTAACTAAAGATATTGAAGAAAATACAACAGCAGGTAAACTTTCTGCGGCTGCTATACAAGGGCAAATAAATCAATTAAAAAAGTTAAGAGACGAGAACACAAAAAACAATAAGCTCTATAGAGAGCAAAGTGTTCATATAATGAAGTTAGAAAATGACTTACACGCCTTAACAGATGTTACTGGAGAGCAAGTTAAGAAAAATGCCAACATGATTGACAAAACAGGTTTGGCTGGTGCAACTGTTCAAGAATTTGGTAGAACTATTTCTGATTCTAATTATGGAATTAGAGGTATGGCAAACAACTTACAACAATTATCATCTCTATTTATTACTCTTGTTTCTACATCTGGAGGTCTTATTGCAGGTTTACAACAACTTGGTAAAGTATTAATGGGTCCTTTAGGAATAGTTATTTTATTCCAAACTTTTATTACTCTTTTAGAAGGAGGTAAAATTAACTTATCAATGTTTGCTGAAGGTGTCAAAGAGTTAAACAAAGCAATGAGAGAGGGTGCTAAAAATGCAGGTGATGAAGTAGCACAATTAAACATATTAGTACAAACAGCAAACAACGCTGCACTATCTACAGAGAAAAGACAAATAGCTGTAGAAAAACTTAATAAAGACTACCCAGAGTTTTTAGAAAATATTACTCTTGAACAAATTGGTACTGATAAAGTAAATGTTGCTATAGCAAAACAGATTGAGCTTATAACAAGAAGAAGTCAAGTAGAAGCTATAACAAATGCTATACAAGAAGAACAATCAAAACTATTAGAAGAAGACAATAAAACACTTTTAGAAAGAACTTCTATTTTTGGTAAAGTTATTAAAGGAATACAAAACTTTGGTAATGTATCTAAGACTTTAGTTGATGAAATTGGAAGGGGACAAGAGAAATCTATACAACGTAATGAGAAGTCTAATAAAACAATAGCAAAATTACAGTTAGAACTACAAAAACTACTAGAAGAAACTCCATCAATAGTTGACCAACTTTATGGAACAGATGAAGATGAGAGTGATGCAGAGAATAAATTAGATGAAAGATTAAGAAGAATTAAGTCTCTTACAGAAAGATATAAAAAAGCTGTAGCTGTAGATGACGCTGCTGATAAACTAACGCAGCTTGAACAACAAAGAGATTTTGCCTTAGCAGAAGCAGAAGAATTGAAAGCAGGTGAAGAGCTAAAAGAATTAATAAGGCAAGATTTTGACCAAAAGATTCAAGCTGAAATGGACAGACAAGCAGCTAGAGATGAAGCTGAACAATTAAGAAAAGACAGAGATGCAGAAAGAGATAAGCTAAGACAGTTAAGATTAAATCAAGCAATTATAAGATACCAACAAGACAGACTTAAAGCAGAACAGAATATTGAAACACAAAAAGTTCAATTTGCACAAAAAATAGCAAGTACCTTAACTGCCATAGCTGGTGAAGGAACAGCTCTTGCAAAAGCAGCTATAGTAATAGAAAAAGGAGCAGCCATAGCAGACATTGTTATAAAAGCTCAACAGAGTATAGCAACTCAAACAGCAGCAGCTCAAGCAGCAAATCTACAAGCTCAAGCAGCCTACGCTTCCATACCATTTATTGGACCAGGATTAGCAGCAGCACAGGTTATTAAAAACAACGCATTATTAGCAAAAGGTGTAAGCATTACAAAAATAGGAGCAGGACTATCAATAGCAAGTATATTGGCTACATCATTAAAATCTAAAGGAGGTGGAATACAGGCTAATGTTCCACAAGCGTCAGCTGGTTCAGAAGCTCCACAAATACAAGCTCCAGACTTCAACGTAGTAGGTGCAACACAAACAAGTCAACTTGCACAAACAATAGCTGGAGCAGAAGGTAAACCTATAAAGGCGTTTGTTGTAGCATCAGACGTTACAACTGCACAAGAGCTTGAACGCAGTACGATACAAGGAGCATCATTAGGATAATAAAACAAAATAAACTCAATAAGGTTATATAGTTATGGAAAAAATAATAGAACTTATCATAGATGAAGATAATGAGATTAGTGGTATTCAAGCAATATCAGTAGTTGAAAACCCAGCTATAGAAGAAGATTTTATAGCACTAAAAGAACATAAAGAGGTAAGACTTGCAGAAGTTGATGCAGAGAAAAGAATACTAATGGGACCTGCACTTATTCCTAACAAGAAGATATTTAGAAAAGGTGCTGATGATGACAACACTAATTATTTTATATACTTTTCTGAAGATACAGTTAGAAAAGCATCAGAGCTGTTCTTTATAAAAAATAAACATCAGAACTCTACATTTGAACACACAATAGATTTACAAGATATGTCTGTTGTAGAATCTTGGCTTATTGAAGACCCAAAAAAAGACAAAGCTGCTGCTTATGGGTTTGACTTGCCAAAAGGTACTTGGATGGTGTCAATGAAGGTTTTAAATGATAAAGTTTGGGAAGCAGCAAAAAAAGGAGAAGTTAAAGGATTTTCTATAGAAGGATACTTTGCTGATAAAATGGAAAGACCTAATGAAAGTATAAGAGAAGAAATAGATGAACTGAACGCAGAGTATGAATTAAGAGAAGTATTAGCTGCTCTTACAGAAGAAGTAGAATTAGAGTCTTATGGTGGTTATCCAGAGTCTGCAAGAAATAATGCTATTAGAGGTATAAAATATAACAAAGAAGTAAATAATAAATGTGCTACTGCTGTTGGTAAAACTAGAGCTAGACAGTTAGAAAGAGGAGAAAAATTTACTTTGCCTACTCTTAAACGCATATACTCTTATCTTTCAAGAGCAGAAACTTATTATAAAGAAGGAGATAATGAAGCTTGTGGAACTATATCATATTTATTATGGGGTGGTAAGTCTATGTTTAACTGGACAGAATCTAAACTTAAAGGATTAGATGAATTATCTGTAGATTTATATTCTGAAAAAGTAAATGATGACTTTGCAATTATAATGGATAGACTTGCTTATGCTTCAAAAGAACAAGCAGAAAAAATAGCAGGTGACATTGGATGTGAAGGAATACACGAACACGAGTTTGAAAATCAAACTTGGTATATGCCATGTAAGCAACACTCATTAGAAGAGGAGTTTAGAAAAAAATACAAATGTCCACCAGGATATAAAAAGGATTATGTAAAACACAAATGCGTAAAAATGACAGAGCAGGAACTTGCTGAAGTAGGTCCAAGAGGTGGTATTAGAAAATCACCAAAAGCACCTGCATCAGACACTCCTAATAGAAACCCAAAAGGTAAGGGTACAGCTAGAGGTACAGCAAAAGGAAAAAGAGGTGCTAAAGTATCTGCGAAAGACAGAAAAACATTACAAAAAAAAGCTGATGACTTTAACAAAAGATATAAAGAAAAGTTAGGTTATGGTGTTACAGTTGGTATGTTAGCTTCGGTCTTCCAAAGAGGTCTTGGTGCGTTTAACAGGAGTAGCTCTCCAAGAGTTAACAGTCCTAGTCAATGGGCATTTGCACGAGTCAATGCGTTTCTGTATTTAGTGAAGAACGGAAGACCACAAAATGCAAAATACGTTACAGATAATGACATACTCCCATCTAAACATCCAAAATCAAGTAAATAACTAAATATATAATTATGCCAGGATATTACCCAAGTAGAGATAAAAAACCAAATAAAAAAAGAAGAAAAAACGCTACAGTAAGCAATTCAAGCCCTAAATCTTCAAGTAGGGGTTGTTTATGCCCTGATGGTAAAACCTATCACAAAGACTGCTGTGATGGAACGCTTGAAGCTCAAGGAGTTGGTAAAGTTTAAAAATACAACAAAAGAAAAATAATAAGTAATAGATATAAATAATCTATCTTATTATGAAAGCAAGTGAAATTGTAACTAAAATCAAAGATGTTCTTTTATCAACAAATTCAGAAGAAGAAGTAATTGCTTCTACTAACGAAGTTGAATTAAAAGAAGAAGCTTCTGTTGAAGAAGCTAAAGTAGAAACTTCTGATGTAGAATTAAATACTATGGAAGAAGAATATCAAGATGAAAGCGAAATGACTCACACTCCTGACCATGAGGAGTACAATGAGGAAAAATATGCTACAAAAGAAGAAATGGCAGAGCTTAAGTCTATGGTAGAGAAATTAAAAGGAATGGTAGAAGCTAAAGACGAGACTAAAGAGGAAGTTCCACAAGAACTATCTTCAGAAGAACCTGCTGAAGCTATATCTCACTCACCTGAAAACAAAGTAAGTGAGAAAATTGGTGTTAAGTTTTCACCTAATGCAAACAGAAACACTACTTATAATAGAGTATTAAACGCAATATCTAATAATTAAATTAATTTAAAATGGCAACAACAACTTCAATAACTACTACTTACGCTGGTGAATTTGCTGGTAAATATATTTCAGCAGCTTTATTATCAGGTAAAACTTTAGCAGAAGGTAACATAACAGTAGTACCTAATGTTAAATTTAAGCAAGTGATGAAAAAAGCAGCAACTAACGATATAGTTAAAAATGCTACTTGTGACTTTACAGACACATCAACACTTACACTAACTGAAAGAATCTTACAACCAGAGGAATTTCAGGTAAATTTAGAACTTTGTAAAAAGGATTTTAGAAGTGATTGGGAAGCAGTTCAAATGGGATTTTCTGCATTTGACAACTTACCTCCTTCTTTCTCTGACTTTTTAATTGCTCATGTAGCAGACAAAGTAGCTCAAAGAATGGAAACTAACATCTGGACAGGTACTAACGCAACTGAAGGACAATTTGATGGGTTCATCACTACTTTAGGTGCTGATTCAGACGTAGTTGATGTAACAGGTACATCTTCAACTTCTGCAAACATCATAGAAGAGTTAGGTAAAATAGCAGACGCTATTCCTTCAACTGTATATGGTGCAGAGGATATGGCTATCTATCTACCAGGTAATATGTACAGAAACTACATTAGAGCTTTAGGTGGATTTGGTGCTTCAGGATTAGGAGCAGCAGGTACTAACGACCAAGGTACTCAATGGTATAACATGGGTGCAGGTTTATCATTTGATGGTATTCAAGTGCTACACGCACCTGGTCTATCTGACAATGATGCAGTTGCAGCTCAAAAATCAAACTTATTCTTCGGAACAGGATTAATTTCTGACCAAAATGAAGTAAAAGTAATTGATATGGCTGACTTAGACGGTTCTCAAAATGTGAGAGTTGTAATGAGATTTACTGCTGGTATTCAGCACGGAATTGGAACTGAAGTAGTATTATACGCTACATCATAATAAAACTAATTGTTTAACATAAAAAAGGTAGGTGGAAATTTACTACCTGCCTTTTTTTATAAAATATAAAAATTATGGCTTGTGATTTAACAAAAGGAAGAAAAGAACCTTGTAAAGATGTCGTAGGTGGTATAAAAGCTGTCTATTTCGCTGACTTTGGGGATATAACTATTGCTTACGATTCAACAGATACAGATGTAGTTGAAGATTTAGGTACAGTAACAGTTTTTGAGTACGAAGTAAAAGGTAACTCATCTTTTGAACAAACAATCAACAGTTCAAGAGAAAATGGTACAACATTCTTTGAGCAAACTTTAAACTTAACATTACACAAATTGACTGTTCAAGACCACAAAGAATTAAAGTTATTAGCTTTCGGAAGACCTCACGTAATTGTACAAGATTACAATAACAACGCATTTCTAATGGGTGCAGAACACGGTGCAGACGTATCAGGTGGTACTATTGTAACTGGTGCAGCTATGGGAGATTTATCTGGATATACTTTAACACTTACTGGTATGGAAACAAAACCAGCTAATTTCTTAGAAGGTGCTACAGCAGCAGACCCATTCGCAGGAATGACTGGAACAGTAACTGTAACACAAGGTACTAACTCTTAAACAGAGTAGGTTCTTAAATATAAAAGAGGGCATTTTGTCCTCTTTTTTTTTGAACAATAATAGACTTAATAGGTTATATAAGTATGATAAGATTATCGCCTACTACTAACGCACAAACAATTAGTATTATACCTAGAGCATATACGGTTGCTAGTGATTTATCTATGGTTATAAAAGAAGACGGTACAAGAAAAACTCAAACGATAAACGACATTACTTCTAGTTTATCTACTAACGGTAATTTTTTGCAAATGTCTATAGCATTTACTATTTTAACAGCAGAAAACAGCTATTCATTTGAGTTGAAACAAGGTTCTACTTTATTATTTAGAGGTAAAGCATATTGTACTTCACAAACTGATAATACAACAGACCACACATTAAACAGTAATAAATATAATCAGTATGCAGACCCAGATGAAGTAGCTCAAAAATATATAATATTAGAATAGCATGAATAAAATAAAAATAATAAATCTTTCTGGATATGAAGTTCCAAGCATAAGAGAATCAACAAGACATAACTGGGTTGAATATGGTGACCATAATAATTATTTTGGTGACCTTATAGAAAAATATTTAGGCAGTCCAACAAACTCAAGATGTATAAACGGTATATCTGACTTAATTTATGGTAGAGGTTTAAATGCTACCGATTCTGAAACTAACGCTGTTCAGTTTGGAAAAATGCAAGAAATATTAAAAGACAAAGATGTAAGAAAAATTGTTAGCGATTTAAAACTCTTAGGTCAAGCAGCAATACAAGTTGTTTATAATAAAGCCAAAACAAAGATTATGTCATTAAGACATTTTCCTACTGAAACATTAAGAGCAGAAAAAGCTAAAGAAGGTAAAATAAAAGCTTTTTATTATCATCCTAAATGGGATGAACTAAAGCCTTCAGACAAACCAAAAAGAATACCAGCTTATAAGTTTGGTAGAAAAAGTGAAACAGTAGAGATTTATTGTGTAAAACCTTACAAGGCAGGGTTTTATTATTATTCTCCTGTAGATTATCAAGGATGTTTGCAATACTGTTCATTAGAAGAAGAGGTTTCTAATTATCACATAAACAACATACAAAATGGTTTACAACCTTCTATGTTACTTAATTTTAACAATGGTATTCCTTCAGATGAAGCTCAACAAATTATAGAATCTAAAATATATGATAAATTCAGTGGGTCTTCTAATGCAGGTAAATTTATATTGTGTTTTAATGAAGATAGTGAAGCACAAGCAAATGTGGAGCCAATTAACTTGCCTGATGCA
>TARA_R100000231_G_scaffold47840_1_pt1 | contig 19448 bp, 9 predicted proteins | sample TARA_R100000231 | Tara Oceans TARA_R100000231 (sample SAMEA2620565) | marine metagenome | biome: marine biome (ENVO:00000447); feature: surface water layer (ENVO:00002042); material: "saline water (ENVO:00002010), including plankton (ENVO:xxxxxxxx)" | depth 5 m | reverse complement strand
ACAACTAATGTTGAAACACGAAGGAGGTTTCGTAAATCACGAACGCGATCCGGGAGGTATGACAAACCTCGGAGTTACTAAAAAAGTATACGAAGACTGGCTAGGGTACGAAGTTACCAAGCAAGATATGATGAAGCTTACACCAGAAAGTGTTGCTCCAATATATCTTAATAACTACTGGATAAAAGCAGGCTGCGATGAACTACCTTCCGGTTTAGACTACGTTGTTTTTGATTGGGCTGTTAATTCTGGAGTAAGTAGAAGTTCCAAAGGCGTACAAAAATGTTGTGGCGCTAATCCGGACGGCGTGATAGGGCCAAAGACACTAGAACTTGTTGCAGGGCAAGATACAAAATATATGATAGAAAAATTCAAAGAAGTAAGGCAAAATTTTTATGAGGGTCTAAACCACTTTGATACTTTTGGTAGGGGTTGGACTAGGCGAAACGATGAGGCAACAGAGGTTGCACTAAAAATGGTTGAGGAATAATGGCATCAGTAAAGCTCATAAAGTTTTTAGGAGAAGCTCCGAAAATATCCTCAGAGTTGTTGCCAGATGGTGCAGGCCAAACAGCATTTAACGTCAAGTTATATTCAGGTGATTTACTTCCATATCGAACTCCAGTAGTTGTAGATAGCACAGAAAGAACTGTTGCTGTAAAAACTTTACATGCTTTACGTAATCCAGATAACAGCCTAGCTTGGTTGTCTTTTACTAACGATGTAGATATTGCCACTGCTACTTCTTCAGAAGATGAGGAACAAAGGTTTTATTTTACAGGTGATGGCGTTCCTAAAGTATCTAACTACGAGTTAGCAACAAATGGAAGTGAGCCGTACCCAGTCAATAATGGGTATTACGAATTAGGTCTTCCCCTGCCTGATACAGAACCCACAGGTGCGGCTACTTCTTTTACTGTTGTCAGTGCTACGCATTATGAGCGTGATTCGGGTAATACGGCAACATTTTATGGATCAAGTGCGCATAATCTTCGTACAGGGAATATTGTAACGATTAGAGATTTTGCTTCGTCTGATGAGGCTAAATCATTTAATGGTACTAATGTAGAAATTACAGTTATTAGTGATAATAACTTTCAATATTTTAGCCCCGGTGATCAAGTAGCTAAAACTGCTAATACTTCAGGTCGTGCAGATCTTGCAGGTAATACACAAATTCGTACATATATTTTTACATGGTTTACCCCTTGGGGTGAAGAATCTATTCCTAGTCTTCCTTCAAATGAGTCATATGTAAAAGAAGGACAAACACTTACAGTATCTAATCTACCTACCACACCCCCTACAGGACAAAATTTTATTAGGGGTATTAATCTTTATCGTAGTGTAGTTTCAGCTTCTGTCACTGATTATTTTAAACTAGCTACACTTTGGTATCCTACAGCTACAGCAAAAGTTAAACGTGCTTCTAACGTATCCACTGTTACACTAGCGCACCCACATAATTTAATTAAAGGTGATAGGTTTAAGATTAGTGGTATTACAGGACAAACAACTTTTAACACCACTGGTGAAGTTGCGTCCGTTGTAGACGAGTATGCGTTTACTTTTGCCCAAACAGCTATTGATGTAGGTGAGACAGCAGAAACTACAGGAACATTATTTCATGATGTATCTGAGCTTAGTACTAGCACTGCTAGGTATTGGGGCGATGGCGGTAATTATAATTTTACTGACGATTTTCTTGTAAGTGGTCTTAGTACTATAGTTCCTTCAGAAGAATATGATCCCCCACCTACTAATATGAAAGGTCTTAAAGCGGCTCATAATAATATTCTTGTAGGGTTTTTTGACAATCAGTTGTGTTTTTCATTCCCTGATAAACCACACGCTTGGCCTGAAAAATATAGATTAACATTTGAATCAGATATTGTATCAATACAGCCAGTAGCTGGATATATTATTGTTCTTACTAAAGAGTATCCATATTCAGTTTCTGGTAACGATCCAGCGACTATGGTTAGTGCACGTATTGATACGTTATATCCATGTGTATCTAAACGATCTGTAGTAAATATGGGTTATGGTGTTGTATGGGCTACTTGGGGTGGCCTTGCTGTATTTTCGCCTTCCACTGGTATTGATCTTATTACCAAGTTTGTACATGACTGGGATACTTGGGGAGATACTTTAGACCCTACCACTCTTATTGGTCATTATTATAATGGTAAGTATTTTGGATCTCACAGTCAAAGATCATTTATATTTGAACGTGATGATAAAATTGGCGGGTATTTTGTAAATATTCAGTATTTATTTGACGCAGCTTGGTCTGATCCTGAAACAGGCACTATGTTTTATACCCAAGGTACTAGTGGTGATATTCTTGAATGGGATAATGAAGATCAAATTCTTTCACCTCTAGAATGGAAATCAAAAACTATTGTTACTAAAGATTATTTAAATCTTGGTGCTGCTAGGGTCATTGCAGATTATCAAACACCTGATGCAGAAGCTGCTAATATACAAGCGTTTAATGCAACTGTTCCTGCTTTAAATAATGCTGTGTGGGCTAAATCAATCCAATTAGGGCCAATGAATGGGCCAACGGATTATTTAGATGCCGGTGTTAGAGATGTAAATATAGGTACATTAAATGCGTTTCCTATAAATGGTGATGCACAAACAACAGATCTTAAAGATTTAACAGGTGTTCTTCCTGTTACATTTAAGTTGTTTGCTGATAAAACCCTTATATTTCAAGCAAATGTCTCTAGTGATGAGATATTTAGATTGCCTACAGGTTACAGATCGGATACATTCGAAGTAGGTGTATCTGGTTCGTCCAGAATAAGAGCCATTCATTTTGGCGAAACACCTTACGGATTGAGGACAGCATAGTATGGCTAGATTTACAGCAATACCAGCAGTACCACAAGGAGGTATAACTGACTGGCAAAGTGTTTTGATTAGCTCTGTTAAAGAGAACGTAGAGCTATTAACCGGATTACGGGGTGAATCAGATCTTATTAGTAAAGCAATTACTCAAGGTCAGATAACCGTAAACTTGATGCCTGACCAAGATATGAGACAGGTAACTGCAAAAGGTGCAGGATTTACTATTAGTGGTCAAGAAGTAGCAGGTCTTGACGACGTTGGTAAACTTATAACTGATGTGCAAACTTTAGCAAATGACCTAGCTTTTACTAGGGCAGTGTTAAATGCACTTCTTCGTCAACTAAAAGGAGTAGGCTAATGGCATACAACGACCAAAACGGAAACGGAATGGCTCCTATGCAAGAACCTATGACGCCGTCTGTTTTGGGCGGTGGAATAGCCGGTGTAGCAGGAGCAGTACCAAGTTCTGTATCTTTGGATTTACCTCCAAGTATACAAACATTAATCGAAACCCCACCAGCAGGTGTGGCTTCAGGAGCTATCGGAACTATACCAACAGGTACGGTAGGCTCTGATCCTAACTTTCCAGTACTGGATTTTAGGATGCAACCAACATATCAAGAAGGTGGTATGGTAGGGCCGGGCGGAATGCCTGTACGTCCTGCAGGTATACAGCCGCAAGGCGCACCTATGATGAATGCACAAATGATGGATATGCAAGTAAATGAAATGCTAGCACAAAATCCTGAAGTTGTAGCTAGAATACGAGCAGGTATTGAGGCAGGTATTCAATCGGGTGAAGTAAATCCACAAGAATTGAACATGATTATACAGTTAGCAAAAACTGTCATGCAAAATCCTGAAATGTATCCTCAGATCAGGCAGATGGCTATACAACGAGGTATTGCTACTGAAGCAGATCTTCCTCAAGAGTATGATGAAGGAATGCTTATTGCTATTATTGCAGCTGCTAAATCTATGGAAGCTGATGTACAGTTTGAAGGTGGTGCACAACCAATGCCACAACAAGCTCCAGTTCAAGAAATGGAATTTGGCGGTATGGTTTATGGCCCTTCACATGATCAAGGTGGTGTACGTGTACAGATGAAAGGCGGCGGCGAAATCGAAGTAGAAGGCGGTGAGTACGTTATTCCAAAAGATATTGTCAAAGCAAAAGGCACAGAGTTTTTTGATAAAATGCTGGCCTCATATAAGGAGAAATAATGTTACAAGTGGTAGAAAAGGAAAACACAGATCTTAAGTACGAAGCTCAGTTGTTATCTACAAAAGAGCTTATAGATAAATACTGGGGTCAATGTACTCCTTTACTACAGCGGTGTATAGAAAAAGCTATGCACGGCGAAATGCTTGTAGAAGATCTTTACACTAGAGCCTTAAAAGGTGAGGTGTTTATCATTGTTGCTAAAAATGATGACACTGAAGTCCCAACTGTCAAGTTAGTTATAGTTATGGAGCTTGTATACTATCCTAGGTTTACAGCTATGAATGTTGTAGCTTTAGGTGGAAAAGACTTGAAAAATATGATACAAATGTTCTGGAAAGATGTTTGTGGTTGGGCTAAGATTTGTGGTGTAAAGAAAGTAGAATGTTCTGTACATCCAGCAATGGAAAAAATTTTAACGTCAGCTGGTTTCGAACGTCATTATGTCTTATTAAGACAGGATTTAACGGAGGTCTAATATGAATACAATCAATCCATTGGTAGTTTCAGTTGGCCCCTCAGCTGATGCTACTCCAATTTATCCAATCGCTCCAACCGAACATGGCGGGGGTGTAAAGAAAGTTATCGCGGTAGCGGCGGCTGTTGTAATCCCTATTGCAGCTCCAGCTATTGCAAGTTCACTTGTGGCTTCAGCAGGTGTTTCTGCTCTTTCGGCTTTTGCTGCTACTACAGCAGGATCGGTAATAACGTCAGCAGTTACAGGTGCAGCGCTCGGTGCTATTACAGCTAAAGTTACAGGACAAAGTGTTAAGGCAGGTGCAATCGCTGGTTTGATCGGCGGTGGTATCGGTGGTTACGGCACAGCGGTGAGAACCGGAGCAGGTCTTGGTAACGTAAACCAGACTGGTGTCCAAGCTACATTTAATAGAGCTAAAACATCTGTTTCAAATATGTTTGGCGGTAATCAACAAACGCCTTCAAACGTCGGAGGAAATCCCGGCGCTGGTAATGAAGTAGTAGCTGATCCTAATAAGGTTGTTGGTGATACTACAAAACTTGGCAGTGGTGCAGGTGGTAGTAAAGAGGCTTTGTCTTTCACTGAAAAACTTGCAGCAGTACCTTCGAAAGTTGTAGATAAGATTACAAATCCAGATACACTTGCTAACCTAACACTTCAAGCTGGTGGTCAACTTCTAGCAACGCAACTTATTGCACCGGGTTCGATGCCTGAGTTGTCTCCACAAGAAGCAGCAACATTGGAAGCGTATACAGCTGAACTTGCAGATCTTAAAGCAAAAGATGAAGCAGCATTTAATGCTAAGATGGATGCAGCTAAACAATATGTTGTACAAGCTGGTTACTTCTCTCCAGAATATTTTGGACTTCAAGCAGCTAATAAAACTGCTATTGAGCAAGAAAAGAAACTACGTGACTTCAGACGTACAGCTGGCTTGCAAACAGGTCGTAGAGGTATGAGTGCAGCAGAAGAAAGACGATTGGCTCTACAAGCGGGTAGAAATGTACAATCTTCTTATGATGCAGGTTTCCAAAAAGGTATGACAGCTCAGAACGAAGCTCTTAAAACTGGTTATGGTTTGATTCCAAGTGGTAGCCCGATGTACGCAAATGCTCTTGCTAACCAAATGAATTACCAAGCTGGTCTAAGACGAGATCAAGATAAGAAACGAGAAAACATTGCTGAGTTCTTTGGTGGTCTTAACGTTGCTTCTGGTAGTGATACGGAAAAAGATAAACAGATTGAAGAGCTTAACAAACGTGTAGCTGGTTTGGAGGGTAAGAATAATACCAATAACCTTAGTTCCAGTCTTAGTTAGGGGATAGCTTATGAGTATCCTAGGAGAAGCTTTAGGCATAGATCCACAAGCCTTTAACAGAGGCGCTGAGAATCAAATTAAACTGCAGCAACTGCAGCGTATAGAACAAGAACGTCTTGATAGGATGAAGTTAGATAGTCCTATGGTTGACAGGACTGTTGGTATAGGCAGTGCGCCTACGTTTGATGCTTCGGGTTTTGGCTCTCCTCAGGTTGGTGTTGTAACAACTCCTGAAGTTAAAGTTGAAAAACTACCTCCTATAGCCGACACTACTACCTATGTAGCTCCAGAAAAAACAGAGACTAAAAAAGATGAGGTTGTTACTACAAAAGTAGAAGAACCTGATGATCCTATGGCTAAGATAGGTTTTTCTGGTACAGTTGGTATTGATCAAGTTGATCCTGAGTCTTCAGCTTTTGTACAAGATGTTACAAAGTTGTTTGCAAACAGTCAGTTCCAAGCACTGATGGAAAAAATTGCTGTTAGAGCAGCAATTGGTTACGGCGATAGGCTTGCAGGTTCTCCTCTTGGTCGTATAAAAGGTTACTTTACTGATAACCCTCAACAAGCATTGGAAAGAAGTAAATCTGTAGAGGCAGCTGATTGGTTCCGTACTGACGAAGCTAGGCAACACTTTCAAAAATATCCAAACCAACTTACTGCAGCTGCGATTGATCCTACAGGTTGGTATCAAGAATATAAAACAGCTAAAGGAACTACAGTATCTCAAATTACAGATACAAGTACAGACAAAAAAGATACAAAGAAAACTACTGATGCTGAAGTTGTAACTGAAGCTCAGTCTGCAAATACAGGTAATACAGCTAAATCTACTGAGAACGTAAGCTCTTTACAAAAAACTGATGGTGAAGTTAATCAGATTGTAGCAGATACTAATACAGCTTTGTTTGGCACTGAGACTGTTAACAACGATGGTTCATCAGCTGGATCAAATAGTATATTTAACGATGCAATGTATCTAGCTAACCCAAGTAGAGCTGGTCAAGATACAAAATACGTTCTTGAAACAAGGAAGCAAGCTGCACGAATAGTTGAAAGATTCAATCAAAGAGCTGCTGAGTTTGCTAGGTTTGCTGAAATTGCTAGACTTAATGGTAACTTTGATAGTTATGAAAAGTATATTGATCTTGCTAATGACGCTGAATCTAAAGCACTAACAGCCAGAGCATCTATCGCTCAAGTAGATCAAAAACTTTTATACCTTCAAGCTATGCAAGGTCTAAATGATCTTAAGTTTGGTAACACAGCTAAAGCCGCTATGGTATGGTCTATGTATTCTGGTAGGGATGTTCGAATTATACCACGTACAGACGGTAAATTTAATATTACTGTAGATGGTGAGTATTATAAAACTGACGTATCAGAACCGGCGTTGGTGCAGGAACTAAGACTTACTTTTGATTCCAACTTCCGTGATTCAATGAATAAACTTGCTGGCCAAAAGAGTATGAAGTTGTTTGAAGCTGGTATTGATATACAAAAAGAATTACAAAAACAGCAAGCTATTATGATCAAAGAGATCAAAGTACAAGAGCTTAAAGATAAAGCTGCACTGTTTCTTGAAATGATTAAGCAAGCTAATGGTGAATTTAAAGCAACAGGTAGAGGCGATGGCACAGGTACAGTAGTTATCAACGGCGTACTATATTTCTTTAACCCTCAAGCAAAAATAATGGGGCCAGATGATAAAGAAACTTTTGGGCCACAACTACAACCTATGATTCCTCCAGCTGTAGCAACTGGTTCTGGTAACGCATTCGTAGATGCACTAAATAGAATTAACAAGGGTGAGTAATGGCAAAAGCAGGTCTAAAACCGTTTGGGAGTACGACCCTCACAGCAATGGACTTAGACCCTCTTGGTAACCCTTTCCGACCACAAACTGATGTAGGTATAGGAGCACTGGGAGGCGGTCTTGCAGACATGGCTGCATTAGGTGATAGCCTAGTTAACAGCTCTCAGTTTGAAATGCCTAGTTTAAATAAGCCACAAGTCAGTGGGCCTCAGGTATTATATAGTCCATCAACCAACAAGATGTTTGTAAATGGTGCTCTGTTTGATGCAGATGATGCCAGTTCTGCTGTACAGTCTAAAGAGTTTTTAACTCAACCACCAAAGCTAGCTCCAGCTGGCTATGATTGGCAGCAAGTATCTCCTGATACTTACGCTGGATATATTAAAAATATTGAAAATCCTAGCCTTGGTAACTTGGCTGCACGTAACTTTGAGATCGGTGGTAGTAATCTAAAACTACTTGCTGGTCGAGGTATGCAGTTCCTTGGTGCTGAAGAAACAGGTCAAGACTGGGTAAACGAAGCAGTAAAAGAACTTTATTATAACCAACCATACCAACGTGAGTTTACTGGTATTGAGCTTGGTGATGAATCTCATGGTGCTATTGACTGGTTTGTAGCTAACCTAGCCCAACAAGGGCCAATGCTCTTTGAATCTATTGCTACGGCTTTGGTCGGAGCGGGTGCAGGTGCAGTTGCAGGCGGTGGTGCTAACCCATTTACAGCTGTAGGTGGTGGTGTTCTTGCTCTTATGGGTAAAGAATCATTTAAACAAAGCGTACTTGCTGCAGCTAAAAAATATATGAAAGGACAAGTTCTTACCAACGGTGAGAAAAAACTTCTTCGTGAAGTTGCAGGTATTACAGGTGCTGCTCAGATTAAGAATCCAGCTGCATTTTATGTTGGTAGATCTGGAGTAGCTACAAAAGGTAAAGATTTCTTTGATGATGCACTTTTAGCTGGTGCTACAAAAGCATCTCAGGCTGGTAGAAACCAAGCTATTGCTGGAGGTGCTTTCCTTGGTACTACGACAGGTGCTTACGGTATGGGTGTCGCTGACATTTATGGTGAAGTAAGAGACACAGGTGTAGGTGATAGAGGCACAGCTCTACTAGGTGCTATACCTTATGCTGCATTAGAAGTAATTCCTGAATTTTTCTTAGCTGGTAGAATCCTTGGTGTACCTAACTCTGCTTTATCTCCATCAGGTATGGCAAAAGGTGGTATTGCTAGTAGAGCAGGTAAAGGTTTTGCAGTTGGTGGTGCTCTTGAAGGTCTTACAGAACTAGGCCAAGAAGCTATACTTCTTTCTAGCACTAACCAACTTGGTGATGCAGAAACAGGTAAACGACTTTTAAATGCTTTCGCTGCAGGTTTTGGTGTAGGTGGGCCTATCGGTGGCGTAGCAAATCTAAGAAAAGGACAACCAACTGACTTACTCAATAGTGACAACAATCCTGAACCAGAAAGTACTTCAGATCCAGTTGATCCAGAAAACCCTAGCCCTAATCCACTAGAGAGCAGGGTTGCAGGTGCCCTTCCAGCTCCTCCCTCTGTAGCGGCCCTTCCTGCTCCTAGTGGAACTCAAGGTGAATTATTCTCTGCTGAAGAAATGGGACAAGGTCAACGTCCTCTACCTAGTCAAACAGCAGAAGAACTTATTCGGCAGAATCCTAGACTTCTTACAATGTCAGATGATGAGTTTGTTTCTTATAACCCGGGTTATGCGCCTGATTTAATAGACCCAAACTATCCTCTTACTGACCAACAAAAAGCTGATATACAACGTATTGGCCCAGCTCGTAACTATAGAGATTTAGGTATTCCTAATGAAGATGTATACTTTGATATCCAACGATTGCGGAATCAAGGTGCCACAACACAAGCTCCAGTTGCCGCAGATGGGACACAAGGTGATACCAATAACACAGTAGAGCAGGCTCTAAATAACCAGACAGTTGTAGTTGATCCTGCAGGACAGGCTGTGTCTACGTCAAATCAAGCACTAGAAGACCAAGTTACTGGTCAGCAACAACTACCACTAGAAAACCCAACCATTGCAGCAGCGAAGATTGCAGCGCAGCAGCCTGAAGTACAGCAAACTGCTATGGGTCAAGAGCTTTTAAGAGCTGCCCAAGTTGCAGAACAAGACGCAAAGATTGAAGCACAGACTGCCAGACAAGAAGCACAGCTTGAAAGAGAACGTGCGCAGAGGCAGCGTGAGTTCGATATGGCTCTACAACAACGTCAACAAGAACAGATTCAAGAGCTTCAAAATGCAAGAGTCGAACAAATTCTTGCTGAGAATGATAGACTAACTGCAGAAAATACACAGCTTAAAATGCCAACGGTGGAGCGTACACCGCTACCTCCTAGGCAGTTATCCCTTCCGGGGATGGGTGTACCATTTGCTCAAAGAGCTTTGCGTAGAGGCCCACAAGCTGCAACACCTGTAGAAACACTACCAACCACTGCTGAGCTAGAGCAGGCAGGTCAACTGCCGTTACCTTTCGATGAGCCTGTAGCTCCTGCAGCTACTAACTTAAGGAGAGGACAAGATGCCGTTCAAGAGCGAAGCACAGAAGAAGTGGCTCCAAGCGAACAAGCCAGAGATAGCGAAACAGTTCGAAGCAGAGACACCCAAGAACAAGAAACTACCACAGCGGATAGGCCAGCCGAGCGACTCAGAGCGACGCCGACTAGCGAGATCCAACGCCAAGAAGCAGTCTCGGCAGAAGCCCTTCGGAAAGGTAGCCAGCAACAAGCTGCGCAACCAGCAGATCAAACACAACAAGATAGGCAACCGGATAGCGCCGAAGACACTCGTGTAGCATCCCTATATGCTTCTCCGTATGAAGCATGGGAAGACATGGGTATTGAAGGTGCTGTTGAACTAGATCGTTTACCAGAAGGTCAGCGTCGTAAGTTCGAAGCTATGGTTGCCGATGGTACAGTCACATATGAAAAAACAAAAGCTCTGTATGATGAAGCTAGAGAAAATATAACACTAACTAATCTAGAAGAACTACAGGAAGCTATTGCTCTGTTTGATGAAAGTACCATACAGAATGGCACAACTTTAGAGTATGCAGCACAAACCATTATGGATCTTGCGTACTTTAATGGTGATACAAACCTAACAAAGAAAACTGCAGGTGGTCAGCCTAGTGTACGAGCAAGAGCACAGGCTTATATTAATACAACTCAGTTTAGTGCTGCTCAACAACAGGCTATGGATGAAGCATTTGTAGCAGAAGCTAATCTTAATGATAAACTAAATGGTACTGCAGCTGGTAAAGACAGACCTTGGGTTGCTTACGCAGCTGAACGAAACCTATTTGATAGACTAGAATCTAGACTGCTAGCAATGCCAGCTTGGTATAAAGCTAAGCAGCCAGAAGTTGTAGCAGAACCAGTTGCACAAGAAACACAAGAAGCTACTAGAGAAGTGGCAGCTTCAGAAGATACTCGTACTGCTAACGAACGAGTAAAAGAAATAGCTAGTCTTGAGCTTGAGAAGCAGATTGATTTACAGATCAGAGATGAAGCTATAGTTCAAATCAAACGAGAAAATTCAAAAGAAATTAAACGTCTTAACAGGTTGTACGCTGATGCAGACCCAGAATTTAGAATGGGTAGAGGCACAAAACTAAAAGAATACTTTAACGAAAACGGTGAGATTAAACTGGTAAGAAGTGGCGATGGTCGATTCGTACCAACCACAAAGACATTTACACCACAACAACTTCAGGAAAGACAGAAGACTATTGCTGCAGCTAGACTAAAAGCAGCAGAGCGTGAGCGTGAGTTCCTTGAGGGTATAAGAAGTGCAGAAGCTGCAGCTGCAGATACACGTAGTATCAGAGATGATGATCTGTTCGGTCAGTATGATACCAAAGAAGATGGTAACTTCTTTAGAGCAGATGGTGCGCCGATTACTAATCCAGTACCAAAAGGTAAGATTGAGCTTATTGTTAAGCAGGTTCTTAAAAAATTACGAGCTAAGCCAACTGTAACTGTAGTTAAAAATGCTGAAGACCTACGAGCTACTAATCCTAAGCTATATGAAAGAGCTGCAGCAAGTAGACCTAATGGTGATTTTGGTCAGATAAATGCTGTAGGTTTTTCTGTTGGTGATCAGATTATTATCTTCAGTGACTTTGCTAAGACTGAACAACAAGTAAGATTTGTAGTAGCTCACGAAGCACTAGGCCACTTTGGATTCAGAGCCTTTATGCCTCGTGATAGAATGAATGCAATCTTCAGAGAGATATATAGAACTGACGGACATATTCGTGCTGTAGCTGATCGTAATATAGATCGTGGTATGGATAAGATGGAAGCTGTAGAAGAAGCATTAGCTGATGCAGCTGCTAACCTAGATATATCACTGGTTGCAAGATTCTGGACTGCTGTCAGAAACTTTATGAATAGACTAGGCATGACATTCCCTGATGATCTTGCCCGGTACTTCATTAGTCAATCACGTAGAAACTTACGTACAGGTGGCCGCGGTGTTGTATCTGCGCAACAGTTGAGCAAAAACCTCAAACGTCTACAACGTGACAGTATGTTTGGACGTTATTCTGTAGAGAATGATAGAGCAGACCTAGCATCCACGCTATTTACTCAGTTTGGAATGAATAAAAACACCGGCCCATTCGGTAGTTTTACAGGCTTTTCTGAGATGGTTAAGAGACGTGGGGGTAAAGATACTATCTCAGACGTTGCTAACTATGTGGGCGCAGCACTACAGAAAGTACAAACTCTAGACAACCTAGCTCATAAATCAGAGGGTCTGTCAGAGGTATTTAAGATATTCCAATCTCAATCAGCTAGGGTCAGAAGGCTACATGCTGAGTATGCTAGACTTACAGCCTTCTCTCATGCTCCTAATTGGATGGGATTCGGTCAAGGCCCAACAGAAGCAGAACTAAACCTTGCTGGTGAGATGCTTGCATATGCAGCTTTGAATAAAGGTAAAGCTGTAACAGAAGCTATGATTAGGGCTGCTCCTAAACTAGCTGTAGCAGATCCAGATGGTAATGTTATTATTGACCCTAATGCTTTTGAGCAAGTCAAACAAGCAGGTGAAATAACTCAAGAAGAATTTGATGCTGGAATCTCATATACACTAGATGTTGTACCAGAAGGTCAGGATCCGTCCGGTACATATAGACCTAACTATGAACAAGCAGCTCAACAGTCTGGCCAACGAGTAGATAGAGAAAATGTATGGCGTATATACCAAGAACAAAGAGCTGCAGTAAACCAGTCTGCACTTGATGTACTTGAAGCTAATCTTGGGGCGGCACTCCAACAGAAGAATGATGCTTTAGAGACATTTAAAAATATGACAGGTACATCTGGTAATGCACCTACCAGTGTAGAAATCAATATTCTGGATAGAGTTATCCAAGAGTACACAAGACTATATAAAGAAAATGCTGTCGCAGAAGGATCTGGTCTTCGTTATAACGATGAATCTGTAGAGAACGCTCGTGATTTTATACGAGAAATTAATCGTGCTTTGTTTGAGCAATCAAAAGTAAATGATTGGGTAACAGCTAACCCTAATGAAAAAGCATCTAAGTTCCAAGATGAGAACTTTAGAGATATTATTGACGGGCTGCAAAGGCTTAACGCAATCGGATTTAGTTCTAACCAAGCTAATCAGATTACTAATACAATTCAGAATATTTACTTGCTTGATGTTAAGAACGCCAACGCTGAGTTCTTGGCTAAGCGTACCATTATGGGTGCGTATGTACCATTTACCAGACGAGGTAAGTTCCAAGTTATGGTCAAAGCTGTTAATTCAGCAGGCCAAGATGTGCTTCTAGAAGAATCATACAAAGGCTCTATGCCCTATTTCCAAACAGAAACAAGGGAAGAAGCTAGAGTTATACAACAAAAGCTAAATGAATCATTTGGTGAGCAGACATTCAAAGTACTTGATAAAGATGGTAACGAAGTAGATGTAAAATTTGTTTCGGACTTTGGTAAAGCAGCACAGTCACAACCACTTACTGATACAGTAAATCTATCTGAGTTTATCAATGTACTAACAAGGCTTGATATTGGTATCAACCCATCTGAACGTGAACGACTTACTGTAGCTTTGACTGCACAAGGAGAGCGAGCAAGGCGTAACCTTCAGAGATCAGGTGTAGCAGGCTGGGATACAGATGTAATTCGTAGTGTATCTGAGCATCTAGAAACACAAGGTCATATGGCTGGTAAGACATATTACAGGCATCGACTAAATAAAATCATGCTTGATAATAATATGTGGAGAGGTAATCCTGCCAAGCTAAAAAGACTTGAAGAAGCTATGCTTCGTGCTGAACGAGTAGGTAATCAAGAACAGATTCAAACTGCAAGACAAGAGTATGATGACTATGCGTTCAAGTATAAATACAGTGCCGATGTACGAGACGGTAGAACTGTAAATATATACAGAGGTGAAGGCGCAGAAAGAAAAGCTGTAAAAGAAGCAACACTAGGTAGGGGTGAAGAATTTAAAGAAGAAGCTAAACGAACCCTTACATGGTTTAGTGATGCAGCTAATATTGATTCTTCTACTGAGGATATACTGTCTGGTGAAGTAGGATCTAGGTTAAAACTTATAGCTGTTTTATTCCAACTCGGTGGATCTGTAGCTACATCTGCGGTTAACGCAGTGTCTATGGTAACTCACTCTGTTCCTTATTTAGCCACATACAATCCAAAGCGTGGTTATGGTGGAGGATTTGGTTTCAGTGCATCTGGTGCAGCTATGGTTCGTGCTGCAAGGAATATGAAGAATGGTAAGCTTGCTGAGTTTGCTTACGTAAATGAAGTAGCAACTAGCCAAGAACTACAAGACAAACATGGTTTAAGTGAAGATGAAGCCGTAGCCTTACGAGATGCTACAGCCGAGGGTGTGCTTCAAGCTGCTCAGTTTAATGCTCTAGTTGGTACAGCAAGAGGTGGTGTAAACAGTAATAAGACAGCAGCAGCGATTAAAGGCTGGATGTATATGTTCTCATTTACGGAGCAAATGAACCGTAGAACTACATATCTAGCTGCGTACAGATTGGAAAGAGATAGACAACTAGCAGCAGGTGCTAGCCTTGCTGACGCACAAGAACGTGCAGCAGAGTTTGGACGTAAAGCTGTGAACACATCTCAGGGTGAATACGCTATGTATAACAGACCTGAAATGGCTAGGGGTAACTTCCTTCAATATATCTTTATGTATAAACAGTTTGTTATCATCAGTGTGGAACTGATGAGAGGTATGAACTACAAGGGAAGACTATACTTCTTAGGTCTACTCTTACTGCTGTCCGGTGTAAAAGGTATCCCATTTGCTGATGATCTTATGGATCTAGTTGATACACTTGCTCAAAAGTTTGGCATCAAAATGGGTAGTGTAGAAAAAGAGATCATGAAATTTAGTGATGCTCTAGTTCCCGGTGCTTCCCCATTTGTAATGCGTGGTATTTTGGATAGAGCTTTTGGTGGTACAATATCCACAAGGCTTGGATTCGGTGACCTTATACCTTTAACTGGTGTATTCAAAGCAGGTGCTGATCCTTGGCGTGAAGCAGAAAACTTTGTAGGGCCAGTATATAATGGTATCCAAGGTGCTATTATGACTACAGGTGCGCTTGCAAAGTATGGTGCAGAGGTCATAGGGTTGAAGGATGATACTACTAGGTTTGTAGATATTCTTCGTGATTCACCAGTATCTGCTGTTAGAGGTGTAGCAGATGGGTTTACTTATCTAAGCGATGGTAGAATCACAAATGCAAAAGGTAATGTAATATCTAATGATGTCCCACTGCACGTTGCTCTTGTAAGAATGATGGGTTTTTATCCTTCTATCGCGACGGTGTCCAATGACATAGTTCGTATAAACAAGTTTTCAGATGCTTACGTCAAATCAATGAAGCTGAACTACACACAAGCATATGTAAAAGCTAGTCTGAATAATGACATAGATGAAGCTAATAGAATTCTTCAAATGGTTGCTGAACATAACCGAGAGCATAGAGGAACAGAGTTTGAGTTTAGAAACTTTGTAAGGTCTGCTAATAAATCTCTCAAGATGGCTAGACAACCAACTGTGCTTAGGTACAGAAAGATTGCACCTAAGAATGTAAGAAGTGAGATTGATGAGATGATGGAGATTCTAGGTTTAGACCCTAGCGATCTTTAGTATCTGCTCTATAGAAACAGTGGCTATCTATACAGGTAGTCCTAGTAAATCTATTTGCCCATACAGGATTGACGTATGTAGCATGATAGTGCGTAGCTCCATCAGTTATATCATATGTCATATGGCTATCTAAAATTATAAATGATAAGGCTTCTGCTCTCATATATGCTAAGTGTTCATAGACTCTTTCAGGTTTACCATCGCAGTAAAAACTAAACTGACACTTATCCCTTTTCATCTGGCCAGTGTTATACCTTACACCTTCTGTAACAACTTCACACACGTTGTCAGGGAATCTAGGATCTTCTACTCTGTTAAGGATTACATGACCCACTGCGATCTGAGCCGCTGTAGACTCAGACCTAGCTTCGAAATATATAGCGTGAGCCATACAGATCAGAGCAGTGGCTGTCTCAAGTATCATTCTTTACGACTTGTAACTGTCCATACGCAAGATCATCAGCCGCTACATCTGCATTTTCTAGCAGGCTTTGGAATCTAGGGTGAGTTAGGTTAAACCCAATCACATACGTTTGTGCCAGTTTGGTTGGTGTATCCTTACCAAGAGATGCTTTTTCTGACTTAGGTGTAGCCAGTGCACTCTCCTCAGTAAGTTCTTGTTTGAATGTCTTGTAGTCAGCTCCGCGTACAGACAACCATTTACGGAAGTGAGTACGGTCAACCATCATTGTACCCTTGTCAAACGGATCAGCCGCAGATTTACGGAATACATCAAGACGAACTCTTATATCGCTTCTAGGCATACGACCAAAATCAGGCTGTGGTTTCTGCCCTACTGTGTGCATTACAGTTACCTGTGCGTCAGCGCAGTCAGCCATATACTCTGCAAGTAGATCAAATGAATCTACTTGGTTCTCTTGTACTGTTCTACGGATAGCACCAATCTGAGATAATACCCACTCGGTAGCTTTGCAGTGGTCAAACTTAATCATACCCCAGTCGTTAGCAAACTGCATAGCTAGATCTGCTAAGATTATAGATTGCTCCCAGTATCTTTCTTCACCTGAGAACTTAGCTTTGTATCTTTTACGGAATGAGTTCGACGCCTCAGCAATACTAGCTTGTATCCCTTCTTCGCCCATTTCGAGCAGTCGTTTGATATAAGACCTGCCAACATATCCATAGTTGGTATGTATTGCTTCGTAGATCTTTCTACCAATCTCAGAGTTTCTAGTAAACATAGCGGCAGGTGGCACTGTCAGTTCTAGTAACCTAGCCATCTGTGCGTCTGTATCTAGGCCGGACGCTATCAGCTTACTTTGTAGAGACTTGTTGGTAGATACTATGACAGGTGTTGACCATGTCTTTGCATCACGTTCTTCAGCATTACGATTCAGCCTAGCTTTATCTCTGCCCTGTGATACCCAATAACAGAAGTCACCGACTTCCTTATCGTTCATCATAGTTACTTCGTCTATTGTAAGTGGTAGGTTTGCGTATGTACCTAATCTAGTAAACAAACTGTTCTGCGTATACTTAGCCGCAAAATGTAGCTTGTCAGGATTACCATATATAGATTGCGCCCAGTACTGTGCTAGTGTTTTACCACCACCTGTTGGCCCATATAGAGATACAGTAAGTCCTTTGAGACCTGTAAAATTATACAGTGGTGCTGAAAATCCTACACCAAGTACGAACATGTGAGCATACAGCCCACCTTTCTCAAGCACATTAGTTAGTGCTGTCCACTGTTCTATATCACCCTTAGGATTATATAGTTCTGAACCTTGTCTGTTTACTACAGATGCAAGGTTAATCTGTTCTTCTGTTGCTACACCTTTATCATCTTTTCTGATAAGAGTGTTACCTAAGACAAATGCCGTATTCTTTTCTTTCCAACCCATAGTCGAGTAGAGGTTAGTCATCTTACGGATTTGCCTCAACTCATCCATGTATGTTCTTAACATAAGCTGAAAATACTCCGTTTGTCTTTTGTTATATAATACAATCCCTTGATCTGCTATAGCTGTTGCAAATTCACGATTGCCATCAGTAAGGTATGCTTGCCTTAGAACCAGTTCTTGCCAACCCATATGGGGTCTATTCCAATGGTATCTAACTGTTTCATACCCTAGCGATTCATCCATTCCATAACCCACAGGATAAATATCAAACTTACACACATCAACGTCAGTATCATCTATCGTCACCTTTATGCCATCTTTAGTTCTCTTAAATGGTTTAGGTATTGGTACTGTGTTTGCAACCTTATCAGGTGCTTCAGTGGGTACGTCTATCTCTTGGTATTGTACACCAAGTCTTGCAGGTGATCCGATCTTACCTTTATATTTACAACCTCGGCATCCGTTCGGTCTGTCTATTTCAAACTTCGCACATGTTGCCGGGCCACTCGCAGACTCTTTCCAGTGAGTAAGTTTCTGTAAGGTAGCATGTTCATCAAACTTAGGATGACCTTTGCTCCACTCTAATGCTGTCTTGTCAGGGTCAGTACAGAAAGCGGCTACACCTATAAGGTCATACCATAGTGGCTCATCAACTTCGTCTTGGTGGTTGATAGCCCATTCAATCTGTTTACACTTACTTGCTACTACTGAACCTACAGCAGGTGGGAAGTCTTGTTTGACTGCTAAGTTTTGTAACAACGAGTTTTCACGAGTGTGACCTTCAGCAGCTGCAGGCGCTGCTCGGAAGTAATAAGATAAACTTTGCGTGAGAGCTGAACTTTTTACAGGCTCAGCATCCACCAACAACTTTACTGTGTTACCATTCTTTGGATTGCGTGTGCCGACTGGTCTTAATACTAATGCACTGTTAGCTGTTAGCCCTGCATCAATATGAAACTCTTTTGCGATAGCCGCTTGCTTCATAGCTTCAGCTAAAGGTTTCCAATCTTCGGGTGCTAGTTCTTCTTTGAGAACCCAGTATACATGTAATCCATTACCCGAATGAATTACCATAGGTTTTGGTAAACCCATGTCGCTTACGAATTTACCTAACTCTACTAATCCTTCTTTCCATGATGGAAAGGGTTTACCTTCACCACAGTCTACATCTATGGCTACTACTTTTGTGGCTCTGACGTTATCTTGTCGTCTATTGCCTTTTTGTTTGTACGCAGAGATAGCAAAGTAAGTATTATTATCTGTCTTATCTAATCTCTCACATACAGTTGCGAGTTCATCTACCGTCTTGAAGAAGCCTTGTCTTCTACCATCAGTGTTAATCACTGTAGTTACATAGTATCCTTCACTCGGCAGGACTCGCTGAAGAAACTCCAACGTATTCATCTTGCCCTACCTTCTTAAACTGGTGGGGATAAGTCTCCCTATCCCCTTCTCCAGTTTACTCGTTTTTGTTATAAATCTCAAGAAGCCTTTCAAATCGCATCTTCTGTTCCAATGCAATAACCTCAGGTTGAGGCCATCCATCGTTTAGAATTGATAGCAATTTGCGTAGAATATCCCTGACTTTATCTTCGTTCTTCTTACGGACAGGCTTACCTTTTACCCATCCGTAATAAGTCATACGAGACACACCGAGTAATTCTGCCATATTGCCAGTGGTTAACA
>TARA_R100000231_G_scaffold51953_3_pt1 | contig 19488 bp, 28 predicted proteins | sample TARA_R100000231 | Tara Oceans TARA_R100000231 (sample SAMEA2620565) | marine metagenome | biome: marine biome (ENVO:00000447); feature: surface water layer (ENVO:00002042); material: "saline water (ENVO:00002010), including plankton (ENVO:xxxxxxxx)" | depth 5 m | reverse complement strand
TCATAGGCTCCACCCCGAAGGGTGGAACCAGCGACTCAGTAGAATCGCAGAGGCGGTGGCCCCTTGACCTTGGGCCAGAGGCGCTCGATTGCCTCGTCCGTGGTCAGCGTCTCCCAGTCGCGCTTGAGGTATTCCATCCTCAGGTGCAAGTGGTCGAGCACATCTTCTTCAGCGTCATGGTCCTCAAGAACCTTGACCAATTGGTCGTCGAAATAGACTCCAATGAAGACAGTACCTTCAATGACGTCAGCCTCAATGTTTACAATTCCCATGATATCTCCTGTTGATATGGGATGGAGGGTGGGGAGCCCGCCCCATGCGGGCCCCCCGGGTGCTGATTACTCAGCGGTGACTTCAGCGAGCACGTTGTCGTCGTCCCCAGTCTTCTGCTTCTTGGCAGCGTCTTGGATGCGTTGCTCCGCGTCTTCGATGCTGATTCCTTCCGTCGCGGCCAGTTGGCGAGCACGTTGTTTGAGTTTCAACTGTTCTCGCCGCTTGGCAACCTTGGCAGGAATCGCCTCGCGCAACTGTTTTTCATAGGCTGCGGTCAGCTTGTCAACATCGAGGGCAGCTTGCGGCCAGTAGTCGAGGCCTTCGGTCTCGGCCACCGGCTGGACGTTCTTACCCTTGAATCGTTTCTGGACTCGGAGACCGGCCACCGTGGGGTGGTCTTCCTCCATGACCTCAACAATCTGCCCAGCTTCGTTCATCAGACAAACGATGAAATCCTTCTTCGTTTCGTCGATAGCGACAACCTGAACTGTAAGGGTTTGTGCTTTGCTTCCGTCGTTTTGCATTGCGATTTTCGCCATGCTTCACCATCCTGTGGTTGGTGTGTTTGAGAGCGCCGGGACACCGCGCCCCGGCCACTCATTCAACACACCACCCGAAGATGGTCTCTGAGTTTCATCGACGCGGCATCGTAGCTGCGGGCGTCGCCTCAGGTGCTCGGACTCTCAGGTCAGGACTCTTGACGGGTAGAGTCGATGTGGGTTGGAACCTCCTTGGTTGTTCCCGTCTCGCCCCACCAAGTTATGGCAGTGGTGTCAGAAAACAAGGGGTCAAAGCGAAAATAATTCAGCGCAGGCTCTACGTACAGCGTTTTTTTCCTGAAATTATTTTCATCAAGCTGGTATCAGATGCGATATGGCTTGCGCTTTTCAGGGTATTTCTCGCCGCGCTTTGGGGTCTATTCGCCAGAAAACGATGCACGCGCACGGCCCAGAAAATCCGGACCGCTTCCCGAAGAAGAAAAGGAACCGCGCGGGCGCGTCGCGCGTCCTTAATATTTCGCATGCGCGCGAACCATCCCCCCTCCGCCGCGCTTGCCATTTTTTCTTGGGACTCCTCTCTGACACGTATACCCAACGCCATTTTTCTCGGCAGAATTGTATATATGACCGTCCCAATAGGGACCCGCCTATGTTGCACAGAAGATTTCTTCTGACTAATATGTACTAATGCAAGACCCTTGGATGGCGCTCCTTTATAGGTCGCCAAAAATACCGACTAAACAATTCGCAAAGTCAAATACGACTCTCTACCACTGGGCATTAGCCAACGGATACTACACTCCGTTGATAGAAAGAGAGAAGAAATGGACGATGTGCAGTAATTCTGCGTTCAGAAAAACTCTGGAAGGAATCCGGTGGGTAGTTTGGCAAGACCGAAACTTCTGTCACGGAGTATTTCACGATGGATTTTTGGTTGCCCCAAAAAAATGGCCAGAAAAAGTAAAGCTGGCGTGGGGCTTAAGGGAGCCGCCGACGCCGTATGAGGCAGCGTGCGCAATGCTCATAGAACCGAATCGGGGTTTCTGGCAACTGGCGAAAGGCGCTAACCGATTGGAAATGTCGGTAACCTATTGGTGGCTATCTGGGCTGAGCGAACCTTCTATAATGGCTCTTATGGGCGGGAGTCAGGCTCTGGTATCAGAGGGCTTACATGCCATGATCGCTAATTTCATTCGGCACGCGATGACTAAAAAACGATTCGCTGTTTGGGCGTTGGGATGCGACCTTCGCCCCGCGTGTTCGTCGCGGCACGTCTCTCGTGTAGCACTTGCGCTCATAGAAGGCAAACCAATGAAGCGTGCTGGGGGTGTTAATGGCGGCAGTTCGTATGCTGACAAGGCTGCGCTCAAAAAATTAATTGAGCATCCTTACATAGAGGGCCAACTAAAAAGCGGTGCAAGGCTCACAAAAATTAATCGCACACTATATAAAGAAGGCGCAGTTTGGCCTACAATAGAATCAAAGCTATTATGGCTCAAAGAAAATAAACTCGGTGGCGAGCGAGTGATTGGCGGGAGAAAGATACTAATGCAGTACAAAGAGCAGCATCCCTCTTGGCTTAAAATGACTCACGTATAGGAATTGTAATGGGTTCTATTACTTCAAAGAAAAAACACGCAAGAGCACGGGCCACAATGAAAAGGCTTGGCTTGAAAGGCTTTAATCAGGGCAAGCGGACTCCCAATCATCCAACAAAGAGCCACGTTGTTATGGCCAAAGACGGCGATAAGACAAAACTACTTCGATATGGCGAACAGGGAGCGAAAACAGCGGGGAAGCCCAAAAAGGGTGAGTCTGAGAAGATGACGAAAAAACGGGCCAGCTTCAAAGCTCGCCACGGAAAGAATATCGCTAAGGGCCCGCTGAGCCCCGCCTATCATGCAGACAAGGACAAATGGTAATGTTTGATGATGACGACGAGGTAACTCCAGACGCTATTTTAGAAATGGCTCAAGCCGGAAAAATTCGTTCTTCGAATGATCTAAAAGATTTCGGTGCTGAAATGATGGGCGCTATCGCGCGTAAGGAAGTTACCGTCTCCGCCGCCCGAGAAATGAGGCAGTGGGCAGAACTTGTTTACTCCCTAATTTCTATGGAGGGTTTGACCGGAGGAGACTCGAGCGTCAATATTATTGGGCAGCTTGTACAGATGAGCGGCGAACCGCCTAAGAAAGTTATTGAAGCCCAACCTCCAAAACAAATACCAGAGGCTGAATTAGATTCAGCAGATTTTTTCACTGAAATTGTAGAGCAAGTGAGTAAGTAATGAAAGAAGAGCGCATGGCAGCAGCCAAGGAAGCTGTTGAGTATGGAAAGAAAAAGAAGAAAGATGCTAAGTCTGCGCTATCAGAAGTGTCGGACAACTTGGAAGCTGCGTCCGCGAAGCACAAAAAAGACTCTAAAACAGTAGCTAAAGTAGTAGACAACATGGAAGGCCAAGGCAATCCACACTACAAAGTTAAGAAAGGGTCTTACTAGTATATGGCTGCTCCCAATGCACAGCAGATGCTTCAATTCCTTCGGAATCCCGGGAAAGCGCTGCCTGCTTTTGGGAAAGTACACGACCAGAAGACAAGTAAGTTCGTAAAATATGATCCAAGCCGCATCACATACACGATGCAGAACGAAGTTTTGGACTATCTGAGCAATACGCCTCGGACAAAAAACGGACAGACTAAGTTCTTGACCATTCTCACAGCCCGTCAGATGGGTAAATCGCTATCTGTGGAGTATGGATGCTATCCAAAAGCTGCGTATTCGCCCGGTTGGGACCACGTATGTATCGCAGACAACTCAGATCGGGCAGAATATCTGCACAAACGTGTCCACCACCTCCACGGAAAGTGGCCAGAAGACATTCGATCTCCTACAGTCCACTCCCGAGAAAGTAGGCAGCTTACTTTTAAGCATGAGATGGGCGGAAAAATGCGGATTTTGTCCGCAGAAGCTGGCGCTGTAGGTATCGGACAGTCACCAGACTCTTTCCATGCTTCTGAGTGCGCTTTTTGGGCGGACTTTTCTGGTTCAATGTTTCTAATCTGGCCATCACTCGCTAATCGAGACGACGCTCTCGTAATTTTTGAGTGTACTCCATGGGAAGCAAGGTCAGATTGGCACGAACACTGCCTCACTTCCAAAGCTGGAGAAGGTCGGCACCTGTATAAATTTTTTCCTTACTGGGATGGCAAACTAAATCGCCGTCCTTGGGAAAAAAACTGGTCTTTGGAGAATGAAGAAGTTGAAATGCTCAATAAATTTGGGCACTTAGGACTTACAAAAGAAAACTTAGCTTTCCGCCGCTTCATGCTGTCTACTGACCAGTATCTTAGGCGTAAACCAGAACTTTTTAAGGTCTTTTACCCTTCAGATGACCTTGAATGCTGGATTTCGTCGGCAAATGCGGCTGTCCCCGCCCATGCTCTTGAAAAACACCAGAAATCAGAAATGAAAAACTGGTCTGGACCCTACATGGAGTACGAATCCCCAGAACCGGGGGCGTATTATGTAATTGGGGCTGACCCCTGCGGTCATGCAGCCCGAGATCACGCTTCTTTTCAAGTCTTAAAGTGCTACGAAGGTGAGTGGACGCAAGTTGCGTGCTACGCAGAGCACTCAGACCCGCTTGAGTTTACGAAAAAGCTGGTTGAAGCTGGGTTAAAGTACAATAAAGCTAATATTATTGTCGAATCAAACGGTGTAGGTCAAGGTGTACTATCATTGCTACGAGACTGGAGTTATCCGAACGTATTCTATGAAAAGCATCGGAAACCGGGATTCACGAGCACATCAAAGTCTGTAGACGAGGCTTTGGGCTGGCTAATTGACGGTTTGCTCGATGAGCTTGTTTTGAACGACCGAAACACGGTTGAGCAACTAATGTCGTACAAAAACGACAAAAGAATCGAAGAAGGCGCTAATTCTGAGCTTGTTCGAGGACAACCAAACAGAAAAAGACGAGATCGTCACCACTGGGACAAAGTTTCTGCTCTAATTATGGCTATTGTCGGTGCTCGATGGGCTCCGTCACGTCGTAGGCCAATTCGAACTGGCGATAACAATGTTATTGAGTTCAGGCCCATGACATACGATGAAAGAACTGAACACTTTAAAGAGAAGGACCGCAAAAAGCGGAAGACTCGGGACAAGTATTGGCTATGAAGTTCAACAAAGAATATTTGGCAGGATCAAAGCAGCCTAAGAAAAGAAAAAAGTTGATGACTCAGATTGCCGCTTTTTATAAGAAAAACAAAGGTAAGAAGTATACTAAAGGCCAACAAAAATGGCTCAACGCTAAAATGAAAGAGAGGGACGCCACATGAGTATGGAAGGACTGGACGAGGCTGAAAAAGAGGTCTACCGCCGAGGACTTGCTGCGTATATGAGTTCAGGCAACCGCCCTAAGGTTCCTCAACACGCATGGGCTAGAGCCCGAGTAAATAGTGCTTTTGGTAAACGAGAAGCGGCTAAAATTCGCGCTAAGGGCAAAGCAGTTAAGGCAAAAACTAAGAAAGCGTAACTATGTTACACTCACCACAAATTTGGAGAAGCCATGTTTGAAGAAGACGAAACCGAAGAAGAAAAAGAAGACGGGGGAGGAGCATCTTCACGTTTTGCCGAAAGAAAGCCATTGGCAGATGCTGTGCCTAAAGGCGAAAAAGGCAAGCCGAGGGTGCGAGTTGCCATCACGCAGCTCACAAAGGTCAAGCCCCCTAAAACTCGCAAGAACTCCAATAAAGAAGACCGGAAGGCAGCAGCAAAAGAAGCGGCTGAGATGCAGAAAAAAGAGGATAAGAAGTAGTGGCTCTTGACCCCAAAACGATCAAAAATCTGATCGATGCGCACGTCACGAAGGCTAATAAAGAACACAAGTCTTTTGATAAATGGCGTGCTTGGTATCGTTCAGAGTTTTGGGGTGAATTGCAAGACCCAGAGAACGATGGTCTCTTGGTCGAAAATAACTACTTGTATGCTTTCACTGATACGATGGTTGCGAGCGTGTGTCCCCCCACACCTCGCGTCACCTGCGTCTCCAGACAAAAAGGAGAGCAGGCAGAGTTAGCCGCAAAATACCGTGAAGCTTTGATTAACGATGTTTTGTATCGTTCTGATGCTCATGAAATTTTGTGGCGAATGTCAACCATGGCGTCTGTGTACGGTCGGTCAATCGTCAAAAGTGTCTGGAACTTCTCATTGAAGCGACCAGACTTTGTTGTAATTGACCCGCGTTACTTCTTCTACGACATGACGGTCAGCCGTTGGCAAGACATTCGTTACGCTATTGAGGTTACGACCCTCACAAAAGCTGAGTTCTTTTCTCGTTCTAATACGCGACAAAAGAAACGCGGCTCAATGCAGTACGACCCTGCTGTCGCACAGAAAGCTAAGTTTGGCTCGTTTCCGCAGTGGCTAACAGACAAAGAGGACACGTCAGCCAAGTTGTCTGAAGACATGCGAAAAACATTTGAGTGGATTGTAGTCTACGAAGTCTACGATTTTACCAATGATCGCTACTACCACATGCTTGAGGGCCAAGAACAGCCACTGTTCATTGGGGATCTGCCTTACACGTTTGTTCGCAATCCTTTCTTCCGCCTAATCTTCAACGATAACCTCGCAGATATTGGCGGTATGGCAGACAGCCAGTTGGTTGAGCGTCAACAGCGCCGTTTGAATGAGTTGGACACTCTGGAGTTGCGGCATGCTCAAGCGTCTATTCCGGTCACGGTCGTCAATGAATCGCTCGTCGATAACCCCGAAGATTTCATGGACCAAGTATCAACAGCGACCAGCCCGGGAGATGTTGTTAGGCTCATCGGAAAAAACGCAGCACCACTCTCGGATATTATGGGGCAAACGCCAACAGCTACACTTGTTCCTGAATTCAACAATATTCGTGATCGGATTGAGAACACGATACAATTTGTTCTCGGTATACCAGAATATGCTCGCGGTGTTGCCGGAACGTCGGAAGTGGCCACGGAACTTGCGCTCGTAGATGCAGCCATGCGTACTCGTCTCGGACGCAGAACAAAGCTTATCAATCGCGCCATCAAACACTTGGCAGTTACAACAATTGGGCTCTACGAAGAGTTCTTGGAATCAGAGCGCGATATTCCTGTACGTACTTCAGGAACTTCAGAGGCCATGACTGTGGCTCGACGCCACCTTTCTGCGCGTAATCCCAACCTCGCGGACGAAATGAAGGCTCGCGGAGAAGTTATCGAAGAGCCACTGGAAATCGATTACGAGATCGTTCCATACAGCCCGACAGAAAACTCAAAGACTGCGCAGATCAAGAAGGTACAAAACTTCTTGGAAGTCTTGCTAAATTCTCCAGACGTCAATCAGCGAAACCTTGTGACTCATATCGTAGACCTGCTGGACTTGGGCAAAGATGTGATGGCCAGTCCAGAGCAGGCAGCACAGACCGCACAAATGGCTCAAGGCGGCGCTCCTCCCCCTCCTCAGGGCGGTCCGATGGATCAAATGCCTATGCCGGGAGGAGGGGACACAATCGCTACTGGCGGTATGCCAGAAGGCGCTTCTGATATTCCTACTGATGCTTTGAGCGGTATGTCTGGCGGTGCTGGACGTTCGCAACCCATTGGCCCAATGCTGGAGAGTTAAAATGGCTGACCTTAATGAAACCCAAAAAGTCGCACGACAAGCTTCACAGCTTCAAAACGCAGAAAGAAAAGCAGACTCTATGCTTGGGAGAGGCAAAGCAATGGGCGAGGCCATAGCCATGGACCGTGTAGAGGGCACACAAGCTGAAATGATGCCGGAAAAGGAGCCTGATGTTTCGCCGAGACAAGCGTTACCTCAAACTACTGCCGGGGTGGAGAAACCCCGCAATATGAGTGAGAGCGAGGAATTCCTCACCCGCGATCGACCCCAATTGGCTATCCCTGACATGAGTGGGGAAGACCTATTGGCGGCTCGCCAACGTCTGATGCGGGCTAAGGACGAAGTGGATCCGGGACCGCAAAAAACAGCATTCATTGTTCTTCTTAATCGTATTGAGTCTGCTCTCGAACAATCTGAGGGACCGAAATAATGTCAGTCAAAGATGCTTTAAAAAATATGGGATCTGCTTTAGGCGACAAAGAAGAGCCTAAAAAAGACGAGCCTGACCCCAAACAAGCAGCAGCAAAAGCGGCCTTGAAAAAAGACAAAGATAATAAAGAGAAAAGAATAAAACTTCTCAACCGCCCTGCCATGAAAGGCGCGGGACGATTCTTTGGGGGCATGGGTGCGAGCCTGACTGGTAGCAACGCAAAAGATGACGAGGATGACAAATGAATCCTATGGTCATTGTCAAAGGTGCAAAAAAAATAAAAGACATGATGGAAAAAAAGAAAAAAAATAAAGAAGAAAAAAAAGAAGATTCTTCTGTAAAAATTTCTGATACTTCTGGTGACTTTGAAAAATCCGAAAAAAGTTACGGAGGCTAAACATCGATGCCTCTCTATCACCAAGATTGCCCTAAGTGTGGGGACATTCCTGACGTCATTTGCGCCGTCAAAGATTATAAAACCTGCTCAAAGTGTGGCGGTCCATGTGAAGTTTTGTTGTATCCAGTACGAACAGTTGGAATTGTTTTTTCTAATGTAGAAGTAAACCAACAACTGGGCACTCGTTGGGAAACAAACGCTCAAAAGCGTGCATGGGAAAAAGCTCACCCAAACCACATCGCAATGGCTAAGGGCAGTCCAGAAGAAAAAGATTTTAACTGGCGTGCAAAACAGCAAATGCACCAAGCTCTCAAAAAAGGCGGGTTAACTCTAGAAGAGCATAAGCAAGGCTGCCGAGAAGAGCAGCGAGCAAAAGATTTGAAGACCGGAAAAGCAGAAAAAAAGATTTGTGTTACTTGACATAAATAGCTGTAAATAGGTACAAAATTTAGAGGAATAAATGGCAAGTATTGAAGAACTTAAGGCTCTGCCCATAGAGCAGCTTGAGCGGTTCGCTTTGAACCGATCATTGTCTATAGTTCCTAATACTGAAACAGCCCCGGGCATGACCGAAGAGGGAACTGTAGCCGATGCTTCTGCAAATCTTATGCCTCAACAGCCTGATGAAATGGCAGAAAGTGGTATAAATATGGGCGATAGACGTCGTCAGGCTGTTTTGAGTCGAATTAAAAACAGCCGTGATGCGGCTGATTCAATGGAAGGAATTTAAAATGCCGGGTACACCAGAAGAATATATGTCTGATTCCAACACCTCTAAGGCTGCTGGAATGATTGATGATGCCATCTCCCAGCAGAAGAGCGGAATGGATATTATCAAAATGTTGGAAGGCTCTGGTCTCCGCGTTTATGCTTCTGATGAGTCAGAAAAATCGCCAATGGGCGAAGAGGGAATGGAAGAGTCCCCAATGGGAGAGGCTCCGATGGGAGAGATGGAGGAGCCTCCAATGTTGCCAGACTTGGCAGCACCAGAACTTAAGGGCGGCGATGAAGGCGGTATGCGCGACATGCGTATTGACGCTGTTCGTTTTGCTCTTGATAAAGATAAGAAAAATAAAGAGCAGGATATGAAGGAGTTCGAATGAGCGAAGAATTGACCAGCCCCGAACCCGTTGAGTCTGCGGACGCTTCGGCATCGGTGGAGTCTCCCGAGCCGTCAGGGATTGAGGCGGAACCCAATGAAGCCGTGGAAACTGCTGCGGATTCGACTGAAACTGCTGTAGAGGAGAATCAATCTGATAATGAGTTTGATGTAGAAAGTTGGGATGGGAATATTGATTCTCTTCCAGAACATTTGCAAGGGCCAGTGCGTTCAATTCAAAAAAATCTGGAAGGTGGGTACACCAAAAAGTTCCAAACTCTCGCAGATCAGCGAAAAGAGTTTGAGGCAAGTCAGACTACTTGGAATGAAGAACGCGAAAAATGGGAGAATTCTAAAGAAGACCTCATTGCTGAGCGAGACCTACTGAAGCAAATGATGGACGGGGGCGAAGACCCTCGTGTAGCTGAATTCACAACTAAGTATGAAACTTCGCAATCCGAACTTGCAGAGTTGAAGGCTCAGTATGAAGAATTTCAGGCTCTGGTTGAGAAAGATATTGAAACTCAAGCAAATGAGTACGCTGAGAAGTTCTACCAAGAACACAAAGACCTCATCGATAATGAGGAAACTTCTGCAATTCTCAATGGCCTACTCGATCAAGGTTGGGACCCAGAACTTAGCATTAAGCTTGTCCATCAGAGTGAGGAATCGCTCGCGCTCGCAAACAGCTTGCGAGAAAAAGGGACACCACAAGAAGTCGCTGTCGAACATGCTCTCTTGAAGCATGGAGAAAAGAAGCGTGCTCCTCGTCCTGCCGCGAAGCTTACCGCTGGAGCAGAATCATCGAACAACCCAGCAAGTAGTCGCGACTACATTGACACTGGAACCAACTCAACTGACGCCCGATTCGCTGCTGCGCAAGCTGCATTGAACTGGTCACGTCGGAATAATCGATAAATATGGAGGCTTAAATGCCGACAAGTGCTGATGTACTGAACTTTGCTACTCAGAAGCTTATCCCTAAGTATACTGAGCAGTTTTACCAATACCACCCTGTCCTCGACAAGATTGTTCTTCGTGGAAACGTAGATAAGGCGCACACAGGCGCTCCTTACCTTGAGTTCCCCGTTGTAACCAACGGCCCGGGCGCTGTTACTCGTATCGAAACTGGCTCTGAGGTTTACTCCTCGACTCGTCGGACCATCGGTACTCGCGGTCGCCTGTACTGCCCACGGATGATTTACTCCTACATCATCCCCGGTAAGGATCTTGCTGAAGCTTCTGGCGAAACTGCCATCGCTCGTCTGCTTAAGGTTTACCCTGAAGCTGCGATGATGGAATTCCACGAGATGATCGTGAACCAGTTTGTCAACGGAAACGGATCAAGCGACAACGTCCAAGGTTTTGTTACCCTCAATGGTGACACAAGCTACGACACTGGAAGTGGTCTCACCGAAAACGGTGTCTTTGAGTACAAGGGCACAAGCGCACAGACCAACACTCGTTTCAACCTTCCAAGTGCTTCGACCACTGGTTGGCACAACCAGTACCGTACTCTCCACGGTGGAGCTTTTTCTACTGCTGGGCTTGGCCGTCGTATGATGCGCGAAGCTTACTGGGAAGCGTCGATGCAAGGAAAGGCTGGAGGTCCCGTAGACTGTATGCTGGGCGATATTATTTCGTTCAACAACTACTACGACGATCTCGACGAGCAAGTCCGTTACGCAACTTCATTCCAAGGCGAGAAGGGCCGTCCCGTCCGTCAAGGTCTGTTGTTCCAAGAAGCTGAGTTCTACGTTGAGCCACAACTCGACACGAGCCTTAGCGTCTTCGCTACTTCAGAATCTGGTTCTGGTTCTGAAGATCCGCACTCTCCCGGTGGTGGTCGTGGCCTTATCTACGGTCTTAAGACTGATAGCTGGCACATGTACACTCAAGGTGACAACGCTCAGTTCGAAACTAAGGGCGACTTCGCTCTTCGTGGGCCTACTAAGGTTCCCGGCCAAGATGCTTGGGAATGGGAAATTGTTCTTGGTATGCAGTTGTACTGCGACCGTCTCAACTCTAACTTCGTAGTCACTGGTACTGCTGTAACTTCCTAATCTAAGGAAAAGGAGACAGAAATGTCTACTCGTACTATGGGCATTAGCGTCACTGACGTTCATGCCGCCTATTCCGCTAGCGACCCCGAATCGGGTCAAAAGCTTCCATTGGGTTTTCAGTATTGTGAACCTGCGGACGCTACTAACAACTACCAAGAACGCATTTGGATTTACATTGAAGCCGGTGGAGCATTGGCTAAGGGTGAGATCGTAATGCGTGCAGATGGGGCTGTTACAGCCAAGGGTGTTGTCACCACTGGTGCTTCAATTCCAGCCATCCGTTGCCTTGGTGTTGCTCAACACACAATTGCTTCTGGTTCTTTTGGGTTCATTCTTAAGAAGGGTCTAGGAGAAGTTGCTGTTCACGATACGGGAGAGGACCAAGCTAATAAGCCTCTGGTTACTCAAGCGTTGGGTCGAGCAGATGTGTTTGCTGACGGTTCAGAAGAATGTATCATTGCATTCTCCACAGAGAATCAGGACAAAGGCGACGGTGCCGCAGCCGCTGGTCAGTTCTGTACCTCTATGATCAACTGCCCGGGTTGATAAATGAACAAGGGTGAAATCCGCACCCGAGTACTTGAACAGGTGGACTGGCAACCGGACCAGTCCACCGCGTTCAAGGACAAGGTTGATCACATGATTAACCGGGCTTACAACGTGCTTTCGTTGGAGGCCCCGTTCCTCTTTTTTGAAGAAGAATGTCGGATTATTACGCAGCCTGATATTTCAACAGGTACGCATTCAAGCGACAAACTCCACAAGAGTCCACTGTCAGATACCCGTGTTCTAATCCGAACGGCTCTTAAGTCGGAGATTGGCTCTTCTATTACTGCTTTTAGCGAAGATGGTACATGGGATGGTCGGATGCTGGAAGTCGAATTGTCTAATGGACAATGCCTTCGCAGACGCATTCGTCATATCCGAAACTCAGACACCACTGTTGGTGGCGTGGACCACATAAAAAGCACAATTATTCTTGATACACCTTGGGATGAGGCCGGAAGCATTGACCCAGCCGCACCCGATTTGAAGTATCGAATCTTCACTCCAGAATACAATCTTCCCGCAGACATAATTGAGTTGCGGTCTGCTCGACTCTTCGGTCCTACTCACTACCAGCTTGCTGTCAGAAACCAAAATGACATGGAGCGGTTTGATTACATTGACTATAAAGGCCAATACAGCGGACGACCTGATACGCTTTTTCGTGGTCGCCACATGCAAATTGATGCACCAACAGTAGCCGCACAATTTTCAGATGATCAAGGCGAGGCTTGGGTCGGACCAGACACAGAAGGAACTTTTGAGTACTGTTTTACGTATGTGTGGGGCAAAAGAGACAAAGAACTCCAAGCACCTAATGGCTTGTATGAGCCTCGATGGGAAAGTTCTCCTTCTCCGATCACACCAAAAGTTACGACAAAGGGAACTACTGTAACGCTCCAGTTCCCATATATTGACCAAGGCTTTGATGACGCCTACGCGCTCAGCTCTGGTGGAACTTCACTCGAAAAACGCAGTGAGCGGTTTGATGATTCTGCTTACAAAATTAGAATCTATGTTCGTCGAACGAATTCTACTAACTCTACGGGTAAAATGCCTGTCCATCCTATGGCTGATGGTGTTTTTTATCTGCTGGACGAAATAGAGGGTTCCGCAGAGGACGGAAAAGTTGAATACGTACACAAAGGCCAAAAAATGCCTGAATACCGTAGACGACTCAAAGAAGTTCATGGGTATCAGACGGTACGTTTTCATCCAATGCCCGATGCTCGATACGAAGTAGATTGTCGAGTACTTAGGAAACCTCAAAAACTAATTAGTGATCAAGATGCTCCGCGCATTCATGTAGAAGCTGTAGGCGCTCTGGTACAAAAAACTATTGTTTTTATTCATACTATGGAAGGCGCGTTAGATAGCGCGGCTTTGGCGGAACAAGGCTACCAGAGTATGCTTAGAACACTGACAAAACGGTATGGGCTTCTTACCCGTGCCAGACCCAAAAAGAAGATTGCTCGGGCACGCAGGCCTATTAGGGATACCCGAGTAAGATACACGGAGAGTTAATGCCTACAACACTTTTTCCAGCACCGAACCCTTCTGCTGTTTACTGGCGACGAGAGAAAGAAAACGGAAAGTACGAATACGCAACTATTCAGTCTATGGTCAAAGACGACCTCGGTAACTGGAAAGCGCTTTTTCTTATTCCCGGTCAAGCAGCTTACTACATCAATCAGAACAACAATGACCTCCGAAACTGGGAACCTGTCTACGCATTGACCGATGACAACCTTTTGATGGTTATTGAAAAGATCGCACAGCGAGTAACAGAAATCCTGACAGAACAGGGCAAGGATGCCTCGGACATTGTTCCAGCAGCAATGTCAGTAGCTTTCTCAGAGACTGTAGAGGATGCTGTTGAAGCCGCAGTAGAAGCAACGACGCAAGATTACGAAGAGCAAGAATCTGCAATGACAGACCCAGAAGACTCTGATTATTTTATTGGAGAAGACTACCAAAAGAAAAAGAAGCAGTTTGTCTGCGGTGTCTGTGGTAAAAAATACGCTTATGAGAAGGCCCTTAGAAACCACTTAGAAAAGTCTTCTTGCAGTCTTCACTCGGACACAATTCTTAGTAATGCAGAATAAGGCCATACAGTATGGCGAACAGCCGCAACAGAACTCAAACAGGACCATATCTATACCGCTCTGAGGGTGGAAAGGTCGTCTTGGAGGCTGACGATGCTTCTGAGATTAAGAATTTTGTGGCGAGCCCTCGCGGAACATTAGAGCCAGTACTTGGGCCGACAAAACTAATTTCATACCGAGGTTTGACGGAAAGCACGTATGAAGACAAAGGAATTGGTGAGCGATTTCACCGTACTTTTCTAGATTCTAGAAAATATGGAATTCATCACGCTGTACTTCCAAACGGTCGAGATGTTCTTCTGCTGCACACAGACGCAGGAATACAGGAATACCAACCGCAAAATAGGCTTACTGACAGATCGGTTTTAAAAAATATTGTTGGTAATAACGATACAATAGCGAGCGAAGTTTTTACCCTAAAAAAGTCTGCTCTATTCCTACAAGACGTTGAAGCGACAGCGACAAACAGTCCACAATTTCCTACGCAGTTCGTCACTACAGACAAGGGCATTGTAATCGTTCCTCAGTCGTATCAAAGGTCCTACATCTATGATGGTACGGTCGCATTGCCTCTGGGCTACGACGCGATCCCTTCTCCCCCTATTGGTCGTGGACCAACTTATTCTGAGAACTGGGGAAAAGGTCCAGCCTCTTATTCAGGCTACGTTTACCACACTTCCGATAAACACGTTCCAGCGCCGTTTTCTTTTGGCGATGGGCGCATCGGAACTACTACAAACGATTCTCTCGGGCTTAGGCTTCAGATTGGTACATGGCGTTGTTCCTCGCAGTGGATTGACTACTTTGGTAATTTTTCTCCAATGTCAGACCGTTCTGGTGAAGTCAAGATTGATGAGTTTATTGTGGGCGGAAACGACGAAGATAGCACCCTGTCTACAGAAAACGATAAGAGTTCAGGTAACTTAAAAAAATCGTTGATATGGGAAAGTGTAGACCCGGGGCCGGAAGGAACAGTCGGACGCCGTCTTTATAGAACAAAAGACCTACTTAACTCTGGTGATGGTAATTTATATTTCTTGTCAGGAAATGTGGGATACACAGCCACTTCTCCGACCATGTCTATTCCAGACAATGTATCAACTCATTTCGCAGACAATGTTCCAGATGGATACCTGAGTGTCCCGGCTTTTTCTGACATTATGCCTGTTCCGTCGTTCAAACTAGCTGCGTTCTGTTTGGGCAGGTTGTGGATTGGCAACACTTCTACCGATCCCGGTATGATTGTACCCTCGCTCGCAGGTAGGTACGGTACTTTCCGTTCTTCAGATCGAATCTTTCCTGACACGAAGTCCAGCGAAATTACAGGATTGATTGCTAGAGATACAGGTTTGTTAGCTTTCACGGAGGGCTCTACTTTCGCAGTAGTCGCCAGCGACGATGGTCGGGGTTTTAAGACGGTCCCAATTAGTTCTACAATTGGCTGTGTTGCTCCTTCCTCCATCGTTGCGCTGCCTGACGGCTCCGTATGTTGGTTGGGGAGAAATGGATTTTATCGCCTCATCGAAAATAAGATCGAAAACATTAGCGGAAAAATACAAGAGATAATTAATCGGATCACTAAATCACGAGAAAAACAGTCTGTAGCTGTCTTTGTTCCAGAGAGCGAAGAATACCGTTGCTGGGTTCCAATGGATGGAAACCAAGAAAACTCTCTGTGTTTAATCTTCGATGGTTCTGGTTGGAGACGCAGAACTAACGAGCATGTCTCTTGTGCTTGTATTTCTCAAGACCACAGAAAATATATTTTTGCTGGTGGAAGCGTCTACTCAGGTGAGGGCTTTACAACAACAAACACGTCCCGAAACTCTGACACCGAAGTTTATAAAGGATTCTTTGTGTTGGACCGTGAGAATAATTTTGACTGGACCGAAGATCCTTTGCACCGAGAATACGTCGTAGAAACGAATTGGATTTCTTGGGAATCCTCAATCGATCGTGTTTCGGCGAAGACTGTTTATCTATCTCTTGTCGAGTCGCACGTTGGGTCTGCTACAATCGAAGTTTATCGAGATTGGCGAAAATCAAAACCAGTGTATACAACTACCGCTTCACTTAAAAGCGAAGAAGATGTACCACATTTTTGGGGGTCTACGACTACAGAATCTTTTTCTGCGACCGGCAAAGAAGATGCTCCCGTATACCAGTCAAAACGACCTTACTGGACTTCGGCTGATATTAGCGTTCCTTCTTGTGAAGTCTATAAGATCCGGGTCAAGAGTCGAAGACCTTTTGAGTTCATAGCACTCACCATGGAGCAAGAAACTAAAAACAATCCAAAAACTCGGATTCCGTAATGTCTATCGTATTTCCAAAACATAAGTTCGATAACGGAACACCAATTGATCCCAAATCGATCAATGAGAACTTCTCAGAGCTTATACAAGAAATAAACGGAAACATAAACGAAGTAAACGTAAAATCGAATAGCGCTACTGTATCAGAGGGTGCGCTCTGTAGGACAACCAAGGTTTTTGAGGCTGCTGAATTAAATTGCCCACAAGGACCCATTGGACCTATTTTTGGTGATGGCAGAGACACTTACCAGCACTATCTACCGAAAACAGTAAGCTTTGCTTCTAGTACTCCTAAGCCTTTTAGCGGTAACCAAATCCTATCTTATAATGCTGGTTGGACTGATATTGCATCTGTAGAGATTGTTTCTCGCGAATGCCTTCTTTGGGTTTTGGGCTCTTTGCAACAGACCTACTATGTAGACGGAGAAGAGCAGCTTAACGGAAACGTAGAAAAGTCAGCAAGCGATTCAAATAATCTAGACATTAAGGACAGATATAGATTCTTGCCGGGAGTGCAGTACTGTCTTGCGATTGATGGTTCTCGGGTTTCAGAGACGACAATTGGTGGGCAGGAAACCTCAAATGACCAGTATGGCGCAGCCTATTCACATTTTTCTTCTCCCTTTGTGACTGACTTCATTCTTCCGATCTCACAGGGAAAACATAAAATATCTCTTCAGGCCAGAGTACCCAGAGCAAACAGGTCTTACCCCCAATTTGATCCTGACCATTGTGGTTATGTCATAGCCTCAAGAGAGTTGATTATACTGGAGTTAACATAATGGCTAAAATTGAATGGTCTCCTCTTATTGATGGTGAAGAGATTTATGCAAACCGCCTTACAGATATTGGGCAAAAGATCCGAAAATCCCTAAACTCTCCATCTGCTCAAGATAATATTGCAGATCGTGCTTTTGGGTCTTCTTCGTGCAACACAAGCACAGTTTCGCTCACGGCAAGCAACTACATCAAAAGTACAACTGCGTTGAGCACACAAAACGGTGGAACTAGCGGTGATCTTTGGCCGGGAAACGTCAGTTCAAGTGAAGAAACGCGGAACAGGGATCCGCTTTGGCAGAAAAATACAGGCGCTACTTTTATACCAAGTGCAGGAGATCAAATAACAACACGCGGTACTAGCAAGTTTGGTTGGAGGTTTTTAGTCGAAGCTCAATTTCCTGCACAAATTGATTTGCTTGGAGACGACTCAAACGGAATTTTAGTTATGTCTGAAGCATACGTAACTGAGTTGTATAGTTCTCTAAAAACACAAAAAGGCATACTCAATGCCGATACTCCACACACGCTACTGTTTCTGGTTCTTGTCGCAATTGTAATTGACGCTGAGACAGGTGAAAGAACAAAAATTCCTCTCCCGTCTACTGTTAGGTTTATTGACAGTGACACAAACACGAACAACAGCGCTAGTACCTCTAGTCCGTGGGTAACGACGGCTGGCGGAGGAGCGACTCTTCCGTATGCTAGAGTGTGTAAGATCTTAACGAACGTCCGAAAGAATATGCCTATTCGATCTTTCGTTACTTACTCGGATATTAATTGCGCTGCTTTTAAAGGCACTAGCCCGGTGTCGTCTTCTCGTTTTGCGGTAAAATCAAAAGGAAAGGACTTTAAAAAACGAATCGACGCTTTCCAGTTGTTCGCTTGCTTAAAAACATGCTCGGGCAAATGGCACGCAAGGGGCACAGGCGCTTATGATGGCGTAGCAAGTATTAGAGAAAAAAGCTTAGATGCTATATACTTTTCTTCAGTCCACGCCGATTCTTCCTCAGAATTAACTCTAAACTACCCATAGAGATTTCTCTTAATGCCAATAATACCAGAAACTGGAGAAGCTGAAGCAGAAGAGCCTGCCCCGGGTGTCTCTGCTATTGGTGATAATTTTGACGGTTTTGGTGGAGACGATCTTTTTACGGACGGGTTTCTTGAGGGACCTAACCTCGGTAAAGAGTTTTATAATCCTAAAAATTCTGATGTAAATCTCTCTTTTAGCGGAATAAATGGTCAAATACTAAATGTAGAGGACCTCAAACATCGACATATTCAGCCTAGAAGTTTCTGTGATTCAACAATGGTTGGGCTGACCGGAAACATGCCATACAGGTGTGATCACTTTTTCCAAAACGACGACGACAGAAACGAGAGCTACATTGAGATCCCGGGCGCTAATGCCGAGTTTTATCTGCCTAAAAGAAGTGTTGTTGTCATGACGTGGATGATTGGCGGGGCTAGCTCTGTGTACATGGGAGACGGATCTAATCGAGCAGCTATGGCTCTTCGGGTTGATGGTAGTACAGGATCTACTGGATATCGAAACATTACAGAGTCGGTCCATATTCATGACGATGATTCAGTAACAAAAGAAGAAATTCAACGACCTCACAGAGACCGAGTGTGGTCAGGACATTACGTCAAAGAAATGAATTCGGGGTGGCACAGCGCTGGAATTGTAGCTGTCCAGAAAAAGAGGCATCTTGTGTTTCGAACAAGAAATTTTAAAGTAATTTGGTTTCCAAAAGCAGGGGGTTAAAAAATGGCGCTCGGAAAAATGTTTGGTTTTTTTGGTAGAACCGGAGACGAAAATCCGAATGCAGTTCGTGACCTTCAGCTTAAAATGGGGAAACGTGCCGGTAAGAAAATAAAAGAGATCGAGTCTCGGGACGTCATCGACAAAGGTGACATGATCGACTCTGCAAACGTCTCAACCGACCTTGGAGCAGCGACTGCCCAAGCCATGCAGACAGGCGAAGGTTTTGACCCAAACCAAGCTCGTGCAATGGGAGATGTTGCTGCAAACACAGCGGCATCATCTTCTAAGAATATTTTAGACGCGATTAGGGCTGGAAAAGCGAGCCAACTAAGAAACCAGTACTCTTTCTTCACTACAACGGGTAACAGCGCGTTTCAACAGGCAGCAAACGAACGCGATGCTGGAATGAAGGGGCTTGGAGCAGTTATGGAAGGCTTGTCGAGTCTAATCGCGTAGTTTGGGGATAAAAAATGTATACAGGAGTAGATAAGGGCGAAGTTACTGCCAAAATTCAGCAAGCCGGTGAAAACCCTGCTGAATACATGTTCTACCAGACAGGTGATG
>TARA_R100000231_G_scaffold14117_2_pt1 | contig 19500 bp, 37 predicted proteins | sample TARA_R100000231 | Tara Oceans TARA_R100000231 (sample SAMEA2620565) | marine metagenome | biome: marine biome (ENVO:00000447); feature: surface water layer (ENVO:00002042); material: "saline water (ENVO:00002010), including plankton (ENVO:xxxxxxxx)" | depth 5 m | reverse complement strand
ACCACGCCCTCCAATGCTTTGTAGTTCCTCATGTGGTACATCCGTTTCTTCTTCGGCCCGTCCAACATGGACATGTAGTGTGAGTTCTGTTTGCGCTCGGCCTTATCCAGCATGGTTTCAATATCATGCCAAGTTTTATCATAAGCGAAGTGTTCGCTGTCTTGGTGGTCGCTCATTGTCATTCTTCTTCCTCCTTTAAAATGGATGGGTATTCATCGGTATATATCAACCTATCAGCAATCCATTGTATGATTTGTTTCCTGTTCATGCGCTCCACCCATTTACAATCTCGGCGTGTTCTTCGCAACAAGCAAAACCTTCGGGGATTTCAATACCGTGAGTCATGCAGGATGGTTCACCACACACATCACAGGTGATATAGTAGGGAGACTCAAGTTCAATTTTACAGGTCTTACACTTCATTCTTCTTCCCCCGAATAATCTTTTAATACCCTATGTATAATCTCGGACATAAGCCCTATAAACACAATCATAACCGTTAGTGTAATTACAGGGTTCATTCTTCTTCACCTAATCCTCTGAATCGTCGCCATAGTGCATATAGATACCTCCCTGCAACTGCTAGCACTAATAAGTCTAAAAGGATTCCTACTGTAATAAATATCATCATTTCTGTTTCCATGTCTTCACCTCAAATACTCAACTGAATATGTTTCTTGACATCTTCACCAGCAAACCAACGCTGAATCCATTGTGCTCCCATACCAGCAATAGCAACGTGGGTAAAGTGAATATCCCCTGCGGAACCATCCCAACTATCACCTTGGCAACTAAACGAACCATCAGGTCCAACATTCAACATAGAAAGAATGTTTGGGTCTTCTTCGTAAGAAACCAATAACCCGTTTCTTCCCTGTGCTCTTAGGTCAAGCCAAGACATGCCCGTTTTGTAAAGCATCTGTCGCACAGCCAAATTATCTGCACAACAAACCACTAGGTCGTAGTTTGAAATTTGATTCTGCGTTAGCACCTTGTAAGGTTGTGGGATAACATAGGGCCAACCTGCAAAGCAAGAAACCTTGTGTTTATCCAGCATACTGTCAGTAAAATTTTGATAGGTCAAATTCTTTTGTTCTACGGTGTCCGGGTCAAAGACCGTTAACTCATAGATACCAGTTCTAGCCAAACAAGGAATCAAATGTGAACCTATTCCTCCTGCTCCAATTATCAATACTTTTCTCATATTATTTCCTCCAATTTTTTATTATATTTTAGCACGGTTTGTCTGCTAATATAGAAAGCCCGTGCAACTTTCCTTAGCGATAAATTCGTCGTCCTATAAACACAAGCAGACAATATATTCATGTTTATGTCAATTTTTTTAGATAACGCCCCTACAAAACTACCTATTGTTTTACATTCTTCTTCATCTAAATTAAGCGGTAGATTTCTTAGTAAGGCTTCCCATTCAGGCGGCCTATAAATTTCTGTTTCTTTTAGTCTCCCAAGTAGCGTCTTTACTGTTTTAGGGCGGACGCCCATATATGCACAATAATGTTTTAGTCTAGATACTTGGTTAGTATTACCCATGTATATGTGTAGGGATAAAACCGCTAGTGTATTTGAAGTATATCTGCTACTTCTGTATAGATTGATATAACTACTTCGGTATATTCTTTTTACCGCCTCTATGTCTTCTACTCCGTATTCTCTACAAAGTATAACCAAGTCAACCATTTCTCTATCTACGGGTTTCTCACTTAAGGAAACCGAATATATTCTTGGAACCACGAACGAACCACACTCACGACATTTTATTGCCTGAGAGCCAGTCAATAACATTTTTTGTGGACGGTTTGAAGTTCTGCAAACTAAGCACTCCATCTTTGAAATCCTCCTCAAATCTTTTTTTACCAAAGTATTTATCATAACCTCTTAGGGTAGAAACACTATCAATGTTCTTTTTATCATTTATTAGAACCATCACCCTAGAGGCTATTTGGTCGCCAACACTAACCCGTGATTCGGTTTGGTCAATACAGATACTACCTAGACTACGATATAGGTTTTTACCGTCCGAATAAATTTGTGATGAAAAGTAATCTTCGGTATTATTGATTTGAATTCTATAAGTCTTAGACAACAACTTTTGCCAACTTTCAAACGATTCCTTATCCCCATGTTTTGCGAATACCTTTAACGCTGTTAGCATCTTTTCGTCATCTTTAGGAATGATGTGTTCTAAGCATATAGTCTGAACATCTTGTCTTCCAGTCACAACATGTTTTCCTTTTTCATGTCTAGTTATCACCATCCAACATGCTCCCGGTCCACGAACATAAAGACCGTGAGAAGCACCGGGACGACCAGTATTGACTGTTAATTCGTGAACGTTAGGAAACGACTTGTGAAGTTTTTCTACAAGTTCCATGCTTCTTTTCGTCACTAAATTAGTAGACTTATTTTGAATCATAAATGCTTCAATTATCTTTTCTTGAGAATCAGTTAAAAATTTACCCGTTGATTGATGATATAGGTTCTGAAAAGGTATTGCCGTGTATTTGTTGTGAGAACCCTGACATGCTCTTATGAACATAACTGCTTGTTTAAAGGGCATTTCAAACCATATATCGGTATAGAGTTGAATCGCTACTGAATCTGGCCCAGTTCTCTCTAAATCCAACAGAGTCTCTACTCGCTCCTTTTTTGATGTAAAAAAGGTATATTTAATTTTATTAACCATCGCAGAAGTAATTTCCGTAGGGGTTTCCATAAAATTACACACATCGTCATCAATTTCTTCGCTATCTTTATACTTGGGCATCTTGTAAATGATAATTTGTAGTAGTCTTACCAAGTTTTTTAGAGAAATCTTATCCCCGTTAATAAAATATGAACGGCCCTTTTTTGCTATCCTAACATTTTTTGTTGATTCTAAATCACCCATAACACAAAAAGCAAGTTCACCGTGTAGGAATCCCTTGATTGTTCTAGTGAAACTTTTGTCGTCTAATGCTGAGGTATCAAAATTATTTCGTCTATATCTATATCTATATCCCCTACTAGGGTTTGGGTTAACCCAACCATTTTTATTAGTAAATACTATTGGGTTTCCTACTCTTTGGCCTCTTCTTCCCCTAAAATGTATTGTAGTTTTTATTGGTGTCATTCATCCACCTCCGAGTAGTAGATTTGTTCAGAAAGGTAACCATCGCAAATCTGAGTAAGTTTCTCTTGAATCTGTTTAGCAATAGCAGGTATAGTATTCCTGTGTAGGGCCAACCAAATTCTCTCTGTTTCATTCATTATGATTGTAATGCCGGTGCTACCCTTTTTAGTAATCACCATTGGTGGCATATCATTATCACGAACTATTTTATATTCAATAGTTTTTTCTGTCATTTCTTTCACCTAGTTTTTTCATATATTCTAGCGGGCTTTCCTTGAGGGTCTGCCTACTCACCGTTACGTGAGGAAATTGCTCAAACAAATGCGGCAATACCTCAAATAGTTTATCTTCTATTTCATAATTTTTAGTCCACACAGAGCCATTGGCTTTAAAGACCGTCACTCTATATAAGATGTTTTCATTTTCCATAATATCATTCCTCCTTTTTCTATTTTTTCATATTTTTTTTCTGTTTTAATTAAGCATCGGATTTGCATGGTGGTAGGAACGTTTGTTCTTTTACCTCCTCTATCCGAGCGATATTGTTCAAATTTTTCTCTGATGTTTTCTGCTGTTCGCTCCTTGCCATCAGCCATAATTCTGTCAATCACCCAAAAGACCTGCTTTCGGTGTCTTTTTCTTCTAGTGGTCATAGTTCACAAGCCCCACCAGCACAAGCCAATTCTCCTGTTAAGTCGGTATTGTCCTCACTCTCAAAGACTTGAGACAAATCAATATCCGATAGACATTGCTTCAATTCATTGTAGTGTTCCTCGTCAATTGTTTCAAATGGAGCCTGTTTGTAGGTTCCTCCATCGTAGGGCAGAACAGATAAACCGTTGTAAGCATGTCGGTTATCCCACATCCATTGGCCCACTTCTTCCCACTCTTCTTCTTTCAAAGAAACCGTGGCAGAAACATTGTGTGTGTTAATTCCATCATTGTGTCCTTCCTTAACCCAAGTCTTGCTAACCAAGGCAATACGATTTAACATTGACAAAGCAGACTCTCCACGAATAGTTGCTCCTTCGGGTGCGGCTTGAGGCACGGAAAGAATGGCTGTATCGTGTGGTCGGAAATAACAATCCTCAACCAATTCAGGCAAGTTATTCAGCAGGTAAGGATAAATTGCTTCGTCCTTTCCAACCCGTAGGCGGCGAATGTAATACTTATCGTGCCACGAATGAATACCACTAGAAGTTCCCAGCACTAGGGAAGTAGTCCCAGCAGGTTTCACACAGGTTAACCTAGCCGCCTTATTTATTTTGAAATTACCAGCCCAATAAGCATTAACTTTACGCACAATATCTGCGGCCTTTCTCAAGTTAATATCCGACAGAATTTTGTGTCCTTTTTCATCAGTAGGATTGCTTGCTATTCCAGTCATACTAACCCCCAGTAAAGCATCCCTTTCGGTATTGCGTTTCCAAACCTCTCTTAGATAGTGAAAATCTGTATAGGTGGCCTGCAAGGTAGCAAGGAAAGTAGCCAAAGAGACACGCTCAAAAAAGTCTGCCGTATCAACTAGATTACTAGCATTAATCTCTACCAAATTACAGAACTGATACGGACGAAGTGCAATTTCACAGCATGGGTTTGTCCCCCAGTCTTTGTCGTTGCTAAAGTAAATGCCCGGTTCGCCGCTTCCACTAGCCTTAATACGTTCCCACAACGCATTGAAGAATTGTTGGTCTGCTCGGCTACGAATCAAAACTGCTGAGTTATTTGCTCGTCCTCTTTCGGGATGAGTTTCCCACCAATTACCCGACTTACAGGAAATCATGTCGTTGTCATCTGCACTAAAAAGACTAATCAAAGCCGCACGACGAATTCCACCAGCCAAAACCGCATCAGCAATAATACACATAATATCGTGAACTTGGATAGGTTTTAGTTGAGTATTTGTTTCGTGTTCTTTGAGGATATTTTCAACCTTTACTAAACATTCTCGTAGGGGAGCAGGACCCGGAGCCTTTCCACCGGAGGTGATTAGCGGGGTTCCTTTCTTACGAATATCTGAATAGTCAAAAATGGGTGTGCTTTTTGTTACACCAAAATAACTCTTCATCAGAACCTTAACTGCGTCAGCCCAACCTTCTATTGAATCGCCAATAAGATACCTGCGAGTTCGGTTAGGGTTTGGGTGCTGAACTTCCGGAAGCATTTCAATATGGTGTCGCTGAACTGAATATCCAACACCAGTTCCACCCAACAAAAGAAACATTGATTCACTAAATGCGTCAATGTGCTCAATTGGTAGATAAGCGCAGTTGTAGATTCGGTTAGGACTAGTTTCAATTGGCTTTCCGGCAAATTGCATTGACCTCATAGATGGTAAGATTTTCTTACTCCTTACCATTTCGTAGACATCTCTAATAGTCTCCTCCCATTTAGGGAACTTTTTGATGTGCATTTGCATGTTTCGCTCGCACAATTCTTCCCATGTTTCTCTTCTCATTTCGTCTATTTTATACTTAGCATACTTCATATGCACAGTAATGTTGCTTAAAATCTCTTTTTCATTCATTCATTTTCCCCTCCTTGGGTAGTTGGAAGTAGTAAATAGATTGTTTATAAATCATTCTACTAGCCTCCAAGTTGTTTCTTTTTTGTTCTTTCCGTCTTCGGTAAAATACCTTTCTTCTATTTTTTCAAAACTTTCGTGGTAGCCCAGAACATTTGCTAACGCTCCGGATGTAATACCATACCGAGTGTTGGAGTTTAACCAGTCTCTAATCTGAAGAAAAGATGCCTCGTTATCTTCACAACTCTTTAGATATTTTTTAATCCACCTTATGTTATTGAAATGTTTATTATTTCCGACCCTTGGGGGTCCTCTGTTTTCAAATTTTATACTTTGATTATGTGTTCCCATATTTATCACTTCTTTTTATTATTGAGTAGGTGCTGGGGGCAGGATTTGAACCTGCGAACCTTTGAGGACAGGAGTTTAAGCCCTGCGCTTTTAACCATACTCAGCCACCCCAGCGTTTAACGGGCGTAGGAGGAATTGAACCCCCATCTCCGGCTTAGAAGGCCGGAATGCTATCCTTTACACCATACGCCCTTAGAATTTAATGTCCCTTACAATTGGGACAACAATCATTGTCATCTACTATTTTTTGTGGCGGTTTGCCTACAAATAGTCTCCAACATCCAAAGTCCATTCGTTGAAAGTTTTTACAACCTCCTCCGTTTTCGCATTGGTATCTAAAAAATGGAGCATCAGGCTTGCTACATGCACACAATTGGCGTTCGCACGAAGCCCAAGGTTCCATTAATATTAATTCTTCTTCATTACTAAATCTTCTTTTCATTATTCTTCCTCCAACATATCTATCCATTCGTCTTTTATTTTCCATTTTACATAACTTACTTTATCTATTTTTATTCTATCTAAGTGGGCGTCAACCTCTATGTTTCCACACCCACAAATTGTGAAATATTTATACTTGTTTTTTACAAGCACATTTTTTTCGCATATTTTACAATGCAATAATACGTCAATTTTAGGCATTTTCCCACTCTTCCCAAGTTTGAGACGAATTATCAATCTCCGCCGTATCTGAAAGCCCTGCTTCATCGTCTTGATATTTTTCGTCGGGTTTCATACTTATCCAACCTCTATCTAGGGCCATTGTTATCAACTTTTCCGGTATTTCTTTACCATTATTGCTGAGAAAATCACACAACACTAACCATTCTTCTGCCGATGCAGAGTATATTTCGTCGTGTAAATAAAACCCTTCAATTATACCATCTACTTTGATGGTCTTTTTTATTTTCTTTTGGTTATAGTAGTCCCTACGGTATTCTAATATTGCTCTGGGTGTTTCAATTAACATCTTTAGTAGCCACAGCATTTTTAGAAGCCTCCGCCTTTAATTTATTATAGTTCTTTAAATTTTGATTATATTTGAATTCAAAATAATTTACTGTTCCGTTCAAGTGACTTCTAATTGTTGCTAAGTCTCTTTTACCTAGAGTATTAAACAGTTGTTTATCTAATTTATGATAACCGCTTTTGTTATGAAGCGACCAAATATAGGTAATAACAGTACCTTTAGGTCTGTTCTTTCTATTTGGTTCCCTGTAAGTTAGATATATTTCTTCTTCTAACATATATTCCGAAATTTGTTTTTTTGTCCATCTCATAATATCACCTTTTGGGGTTTTTACAGAACCCCTTAACTGGCACTTCTTTTTCTTCTTAGTGCGAGAATAGAACAACGAACTGATTAGTCCTCAGTTCTGGCCTCCCACAATCGCTTGTGTCAGGATAACAGTTTCAATGCTTTCTAGTGGAATATTAGCCACATCAGCATGAGCAACCATTTCGCCATTGATGTAAGCCCAATGGGTTGGGTGATTGTAAATCTGTTCTACTGCTTCTTCTGCGGACAAAACCAATTCGGTGTGTCCTGTGTCATTCAAAATCGTTACGTCTACCATTTTTATTCCTCCTCATTTATTTCGTTGTTCTTAATTTGTGCCAAACATGCCTTTCGGAGTTTGGACTTTCCTCGCTGGATTTGTCCCTCGGTAAAAATACCCAAGGTCAACAAATCGTCTAGCATACGGCTCTTTTCGGAAACCATATATTCAAGTTCTTCTTTCTGTTCTGGGGTGAGATATTTCCCACCAGTCATTTTATCCATGAACTTTCTGACTTCTAGTTCAGTCATCAGTCCACTTCGCATCATGCTATTCATCTGTTCCAACAATTCATTCATGTTTTTTCACCTCCCACACGGCAACGGAATAACTTCCATTTTGTCCTGTGAGTATTACTGTATTAACCTTTCTAAAATGCTGTGAAGCATGTAGTTTGGTTCCTACTGATTTTATGCTACCTATGTAGTATTTGTCTTTCAAATTGTATTGTATTTCATGGGTTGATGACGGTCCCTTTTTTTCAAGAAATCTAGTCACAGCCTTTTCAAATCTATTCATTTTTTCACCTCATTACAAAATTTAGACCTTTCCATGCCTCGTAGCACGAGTCGTGGTATTTTTGTTTGATTTCTTCTGGGTGCATTAGTGGTCCTCCGCATATTTCACATTTATGTTCCATTAAATCACCTCAAATATCACCAAAAATTTCTCCACAAATCGGTTCAATTTTTACGACCCAAATTGAGTCTTCGTTCCAAGTTTCAGGGGCAACTACCTCTCTACTAACAATTACTACCCTTTGTTTCATTCTCCTGTCTTTTATTTTCACCTTCATTTCTTATCACCTATCTGGGTTTTACCCATCATTCAGTCCTCCAAAAAATAATTTCAATAACACTAGTTGTCTCCAATGCTGATGGTTGTATTATTTCAAGAGTGAACCAACTCATTGTTTCGGTTTTGACATATTTACCAGTAGGGTAATCTTTGCCTAATCTAGTGTATTCCTTCTCATTAACATATACGTTATGTGTTGTTTTCCCATGCTTCATAGATATTCCTCCAACCATTGAGGGGCGGTCCCTTTTGTGTATTTAGCAAAACGAGCCTTTTCATTTATGTAATAATTCCGATATGCTTCTATTGGGTCTTTACATTTATACTCGTCAGGCATACATTGAGGTGGAGGGTAAAACTCCCCACCTTTAACGGGACTTTCTTTCAATAGTTCTAGTAATTCACTAGAAGCATGGACTTTATTATACCTTCGGCTATACTCGTTTAACATAGCAACCAAAAGGTCGTAGTGCCATAAGTAGTTCCCTTCTGTTTGCATAGTCCAAACAGTTGAAGGATGACCAACATGCACGGGTTTGTAAATATTCTTTAAAACATTCTTTGACTCTTTAAATGAGGTTTTTGACCACCAAGCAGTAGACAGCATTTGTGCTGATTCCAAGGGCATTTTTACAATGTGCTTATCACACAGTTGTTTTGCTATTTCTGTTGGGTCTTTTGATAGATAAAATATATTCATTCTTCCACATTCCATTTATTGTTTTTCTATTTTATAGAACATTTCTCACTACATAATGAGAGAGAATCCATATCTCCTACATTTTGTCAGCGAGAATGCCCGTTTCTCGTCATTTCTCATTTCTCATGAGTCTCATGGGGGTGTGCATCTACACACACCACCACCACCACCACCAACTTACAATAATATATGATAATAATGAGAATATAAGAAATATAATAGATAATTGAAATATCCTAAACATTTTGTCATACTTAGTGTCTCACGAACTTTCTCATGTGAGAACATACGACAATTTGTAGGATTTATATAAAAACAAAAGAATATAACGCTCAAGAAAACATAAAGTGAATTTTAGATTTGGTGAAATGTCAAGAATAGGAGATAACTTGGACACCAATGTTTTCAAGAGCATTACTGGTCATGGGTCTGAGTATATAAGGTGGTTCAGACCCCTTATAAAGGACCGGAACGGTTATATACCCCTATATAGGTCTATATAGATTACATATATTTTTATACCAACTAAAGATTCTTTCCCTCTTTTCCTACCATATGGTAGCAACGTAATTTGTATTTGCACCCCATATACTAACCCTCCGTCATGTATTGCCTAAAAAGGCAGGAGATAACAATGGCAAAAGAACAAGAAATGATAACTGACGAAAAATGGACTGCGTGGACAAACGCAATCATTGAATGGGGAGAGAACTTTGATTCTCACCTTCAAACATTGGTTGATGCCCCCGAAGGTCAATTTGAAATTGATGATGAAGAAATGGAAGCGAACTGGGCAACCATTCAAAACAAAATCAACCGTGGAAACAAGCGACCGGCCCGAAGGAACGACTTGAAAAAGCAAATTCAAGAAGAAGGACGAAAAATGCCCAACTGGCCCCATTCTCGTGGAGCCGGTTCATCTTTGACCCCAGAACAACAAGCGGCAAGAGACAAGTTCGCCGCAATTGCTCGTTTGGCGGCAATTGCTGAATATCAAGTCTTTGTTGAAAACGACGCAACCCACCTTTTGGTTCAGCGAGCATCCAAAGCGAATCAAACAGAAGGTGAAGAGTTCCCTTCGCAGGAAGCGTTTGTTGAATACCGGGAGAAAGCGGCCAAGGCAACTGCAACCGGCTACCTTTCAGGAAAAACGGCATTTTGGGGTGCAAAGGATGAAGAAGACAATGTTCTTCCCTTTGACTTCCAACAGAAGATTGTACGACCCATCCCTGTTGATAAGGAGGAGTAAGGTTGTTCAACCGCTTCTTTGATGATGACGACGATTGATTTCGTTTGAGTCAAACAACCAATGATAGAAAGTGCGAAGAGAACTCACTTTCTTGAGGTAATGACATTCTCACCAATGCAGGTTTTGTGTCCTGCCCTTTTCCGGTTTCTCGTGCGGGGTGCTTCGCCGGAAAAAAATCAAAAAACACAACTTTTTTTTGTGGTTGGCCGCATACAAATTACGCTCTCCTCCAACCATATGGTCATGCGAAAGCATATTATGACCGCAGGAGGTGAACGGGTGTTTGACGACGACGATGAGTGATGTCTTGTTTTAACACTTTTCCGTTACCATATGGTTGGGAGCAAGGCGAAAATTTGTGTAGTATAACGCTAACACCTTATATACCCAAGAAATACCAATGTAGTGCTGAAAAGCAGGAGGAAACAACATGAAACAAAAAACAGACCCCCACCAGCGACTCCTCGCAAGGGCTAACGCCTTTGTGATGGATGACACAAAAGAAGAAGAAGAGGTTGCTGATTGCAAAGTTCTCATTGGCCGCTTTACGGAAGCCATTGAGGCTCAAAATGATGCTCGGATTGCCCGATACTCCGAGCGACTTGCCGTTCACATCAAAGGAACAAAGGTCAGCATTTCCTTGTCCGAGGATGAAGTGGCCGAAGCCACAAGAACAGCCGAGGCCTTCAAAACCTTCTTTGACACATACCCAACTCTTTCCGTCCCAAGGGAACACACCCTTGAAAAATTCACGGCGGCTTTCATCTCAGCGATGAAGGAGGCCAAAAAGTGATTCGTCGGGATGACGACGAGTGAGGTTTAGGCCTCGCCCCCCGGACTCTCTCCTAAATCGGGCATGAGGGGAGGGTCCACTTGGGGTTTATTCGCTTCACAAATTTTCGCTCTGCATTAAAATGCTACCATATGGTAGGGGATAATTTGTAGGCACACCCCATATTCTAAACGTGATTCATGGAGTATGTTTTGGAGCAAGAAGCCGACATTTACCATTAAAGTGAAACAAAACCGATACGAAAGATTCATCATTGATGAGTTGCGAATTACTAATATCAGCGAGGAAAATCTTGCTGATACTTTGATGCGAGCAATTGCAGAGATTGAACAAAAACTTAGCGTATTGAACGGAGAGGATTAAATGAGCAGAGATGAATTGATAGAACTTTTGCAGTTCGTCATTAAAGCGTTAGAGGCGATGGAAGATGACTGTAAAATTGACCAATACCAACAAACACTTGATACCTTGCGAGGTGAGGATGAATGAAAGCATACCAATGCCCTGACTGTGGAAAAACCGACTACATGAAATCCGTGGAAGAAGAGGTTCACTACTACGACATTCACCCCAATGAAGAGGGCGAAAAAACCTACACGGGACATTCTAATATTGTTGATGGTCGCATTGATTTTATTTTGTGCCTGAACTGTGGTAGAGATTTTCAAGAATCCCAGTTGAAAGAAATGGTCGTTGATGCGGAGGAAGATGAATGATTCAAAAGTTGTGTTTCGTTTGCAAAATACCCATATCAAATCAACTATCAAATACTCATACCTGTAAAAAATTAACCTGTCAGGCTGAGTATCAATACCAACACTATGAGTGGAGACAGGAACAAATGGATTACCTATACGGTATTTCATATAAACCAGAAGAAGAGGAGGAAGACGAATGATTTCCCACGACGCATTTATGGGCATGACCGATGAACATTGGTCAATGCAAGACCAACTAATATTTCTTGCTGAAAATGAAGATTGGTGCGACCTATTTTTCAGGGTGATTAAAAAAGAATGGGAAGCCATTGCCGATACGATGGAAATTTCTTGTCTTCAAGCATTCGCTAAAAGCAGAGGTTTGAAACTGACATTGTTTGAAGACCCGGAGTGATTTGATGAAATATAATCTATACTACGGAATAAGACTTCATTCTTCACATGAAACATTGAGGGATGCAAAAAATGAAAAAAAGCGATTAAACTCACCAAAGGCGGTTGTGATTTTTTATCATGGTCGTCGTGTGGGATGATTGGGCGGAGGGTGGCAAAAAGCGTGATTGCTTGACAATCTGGCTCTGTGCAAAAGGGCTGGTTATTCTCACGTTGTTCAAGGAGCAAAAGAAGATAACTAATAGTAAATGGTAGGTAGAAACCATATCTGAGTATTGCACGAAAAGATAGAACTATCTACCCCTACATCGTTAGTAATGCGGGGGCGCAATTTGCGTATCGTTAATTACCGTAAGGGTGAGATGCCCCCATTAGTTTCCTTAATGGAATGTGGTTTGTTAGGATTAAAAAAGGAAAAAGTTTGCTAATCCGGCTAACATGGGGGTTTTCGGTGCCTCCTTTCCTTTCCACATTCTATTATTTGATTATTTTTTTTATTTTGGGGTGCCTACAAATTATACAACCATATGGTAACTTTGGTAGCCAAAAAAAACATAAAAATAAATGAATGTTTTCAGAATTTTCCAAAAATATTTAAATAACATAACCCACGAGTCATATTTAGAGCCTCCCAACATGAAATATTCTACCAAACCAATACAAAACTGAAAAAAATAAACAAAAACGCCCCCTAAAATGAAAAAAACCGGCCAAAACGCCCCCGGAAGTGAAAAAATGTGGTTCAATGTGCTAAAAAACACAGAAAGGAGAGCCGCCTACCGTCAATTTCGCAATACTTTTTTCCCAAAGGGCGAGTTTTACTACGATATGTCCACAGTTGAAAAAATTAAAGATACTGAAAAAAGATATAATAAGGGGACGGCCCTTACCGTTATAGTAATAAAGCCAGCAAATGGTCTTTTTAGGCTTTATTTTAATCCTCTTTATAACAGAATAGTATTGGAAAGCGATGTCGCCAGTATTGCGCCCTATGTTGGATTCATTGCTGGTATGTTTGAGGAAGAATATCCGGAATCTTACCAATCCATCAGAGAGGAATTGACTTCTGTTTATAATAATCTGGCACACCCCGATGAAATCGCAGGGAGGGCGGAGCCTGTTCTCCCTATACCGAAAAGGGTCTTCAGAAAAATGAGGATTATTTTTCAAGAAATTTCAGACACCTTGCAAGAAAGAATAACTACAACTGTTTCAGCCGATTCTAATAGAGCAGGTGGCTTATATCCGAGGTACGCACCACGTCCCTTTGACCCACGCCGACTAGTTGACACAATACGTATAATGTTTGATTATAGGCCCCCCATGAAAAAAATAATACAAAAATTTGATATGCCTTCAAACGAAAACGATATTCCCAAGGCTATATTACATTCAGTTTATACCCCTTTTATTTCAAATGCTAAAAGGGAATATCCGGATTTTGTTTGGGGACATATTGTTAATTTTTATGTTGCTTTCGGAGATTTACTGTCAAAACAAATAAAAGGCGATACAAGACTAGAAATATTTGATTCAATTATACAATATGACGAAGAGGAAGTAGCGGCATATATATTTCAAATTTGGCAAAGAGAAGACCGTTATAGAAATTTATTACTAGAAAATTTACCATATGAAGAATATAATGATTAAATTTACTGTGGGAATAAAAATAAAAAAGAAAAAAAAATTTCGCAAGTGGCAAAAAAATTCCGGGGCAATTTTTGAAAAAGGGGGTGCAATTATGGGTTGGGAGAATGTAATAAAAAACGCCCAAGACGAAAGGATTCAAGAGATACAAGACCTTGTTAGCGAAATAAAAGAAAATGAGTTTTATGATGAAGCGGTGCGAATAAGTGGACCGTACACTTTTAGGAGTCACATTATCACAAATAATATATTAGATGATAAGGTTGGGATTAAAGAAGCCCTCTACAATAATATTACTAAAGCAAAGCCCGAACTTGAGGGTATTGATTATGAAGACATACCCGAACCACTTTTAAACAGGAGTTTTAGGGAAATTCGGGATATGCTTAGTAGTTTAAATAAGGCGTTAAAAAATTACCCAACACGCTTAAACAAAATGCAAGCGGCGTATGAAAGACTTATATCCCACCCCGAATGGGACGAAAAATATCTAGACAATTCGGAAGCCAGCAAACTTAAAGTAGGGAGTTTCCATGAGGGAGTCGCAAAAATATTTAGGGGCTTGAATCAAGGGGAAATAAATGAAAAAACGCCTGTGAAAGATTTTGTTGATTTTTATGTGGATGGACCAAAGCGGCGAGATATTATTAGAATTGAAAACGCAATTATAGCGGCAACCCGTGACTTTTCTACAATTTATTCTAGGTTGAGTTTAAGTAGAAGTATGGGTTTCTTTGAAGATATGGGAAAAACTATGGGCGTTGAGATTAAGCAAGACCAAAGAGGAAACCCATCCTTTGACCACGGCGGTTTAACTTTTTCATTTGAAGGTAAAACCAGTTTAGTAATAAATGGTGGTCCAACCCGTGTGTCAGTTTGTGTGGTGTCAAGGAATAAGTCCCTACCCATAGGGGACTATTATGCCCAATTACTTGGAATGGTTGTTGCTAGACCCACGGAACTAGATGTAGTGGATTTCGGTATTCAACTCGCTAATATTTTCAAAAAATATGAGAACTATTGGGGTCAATTTACAAGGGCAAAGAGTGGGATTATTATTTATACACCGTTTAGTAGGGATAATACGGAAAATGTTACATTTATGGGTTTAATAGATTTTTTATATGTATTGACACAGGGTAACATTTATGAAGCCGACCCCGAAATTGCAAAAGAATTACTACAAGAAATAGAGGGTGCTTTGATGGATTCTTTCGGTTCTACTAGGGGGTTCTTATGATGTGGAAAGATATAATTAAAAAGAATGTAGAAACTTATATTAAAAGATTTACGGATGTAATAACGTCAAAATATAGAGAACAGGTGGCTTTGCCCTACGCATCAAAGTCGGTGGAAGAAGTAGAAATTGAAAAAACTAGGTTTGCAGAACTTATGGAAATTTTAGAAGAGTTTTTAAGAGAATCATACCCAAAGTTAAAAATAAAAAATAGGGAATGGAGTTCTATTAGATATAATTTTACTCTTTTACATGATAATCATGCTGGTACTGAATATCGGTCAAGCCAATTTTTTTCAATGCGGGCCGGTAGGTCATTTGTTACAGGATTACTGGCGACGGGTATTCACCCAGCATCAATTAGTAATCCAGCATTTTGGGAGGAATCAATACGACAATTTCTTGCTTCAATAAGGGCTTTGGATTTGTTTTGTAGTTCGGTTCCTTATGAATACATAAGAAGTTATGGTGGTGTAGGAAATGAAATGCACTTTGATATTGGCAACGCAACTATTAAAGTTGATTTAGACGATACATGTAATAATGCCGGAGAAGTTGCAGGATATGAATTTAGTATGTGTATAGCACCTTCAAGGGAATACGTAGAAACCCCACCTGCTGATAGGTGGTTAACTTATTATATGACTTATAGTAATTTAGAAAACATGGAAATTCGTGATATACAATCAATGGAAACAATGGGCCTACCTAATATTATTGGTTCGGTAGCCGCCGGTGAAGTAACCATTTCGTGTACTTATTGTGATTATTCTGAGATGTTTTCTATAAATAATTTAGGCTATGAAGAAGACTATTGCGATTCTTGCGGAGCCTTACGCCGTTTGCGAGACATAGAAGATATGACCGCAGAAGAAGATGTGGGCGTTAAGGGAAATTTGGACCCCTCCTACATTGAGTGTCCTTTTGGTCATAATGTAGAATATTATAGTGGTCAGTTTATATGTGAGGAACACGGAGTCAATATTATAAGTGAAAGAGATTCTTCTTTTGAATATGAAGGTGATATAATAGGTGATTATAGAATTTATGACGGTAGGGTTCTTTCCATGCCTGATTTGTATGGACGAGAGACAGTTGATGTACCGTTGACTAATGAAACTCTCAAAAGATATTTTGAACTAGAAGAATTATTAGATGAATTCGGTGAGATAAGAGAAATGGCTCTTGAAGCGTGGGGCTTTGAGCAAATGGAAGAAAGAGAAGATTTTTATTATTCCGAAGAAGAAGGGCTTTATTTAAACACATATGATGATTCGGTATCTGATGAAGCACCATCATTTACAGATGATAGATTTAATAAAATGCGGGGATATATAATTGCCTCCGGTATAGATGTTGAAATTAATGACGAAGTTTCCTTTGAAGAGGCCTTAGAGGAAGCCATAGAAAAGGTTGAAGAAATAATTGAATTTACAGAAATAGATAGTGGGGAAGAATCCGATGCTGTGAAGAACGCAAAAAACCTCCTATCGGCATTACAATCTATGAGATGAACAAAAGAATATAAATAGTAATAGTGGGGATGGTGTATCATGAAGTGGATGGAATTTTTAAAGAAGTCCGATACTACAAGAGAGGATTGGAACTCCGCCATTAAGTCTTTTATTGATGAGGGTAAAAGATTAGGTGTCCCATTAGATATTATTTCCCTACTTAAAGAAGCGGGGGCCATGACTACATCTTCTTCGGATGCCCACGCTGTAATTAACCCCACTTTTGGAGATGATGAAGATGACGAAGACGAGTGAATTTTCTTGGAGACAGGAGGAAGCCCGTGCCTTAATGAATAAGTTTAGAGATTTTTGGTCCCAAAATCCCGGCCAATATGGAATCACCGGAGGAACTGATGCGGGAAGTGGCGAAAGAAACGCAAGAAATCTTTACAATGCTATGGTAAATCATGGCTCCGTTAGTAGAAAAACAGAAGGCGTTACTAACTTATTTTTTGGAGCAGGTGCAGTTTGGGAAGACTTAGAGGATTTAGTAGAAGATAACTTAATTCTTGAGGATGAGGTAAAAGATTTTGACCGCCTACAAAAAAGATTAGACAGAATAGAAAACAGCGATAGGGACCCTAGAAATATTATTTTTAACACAGTTATCTCTTACGACAAAGAAAGCGGCGAGGCAGAACGTGGTAAAGTAAGAGGTCATTTTCTTACACAAGCCTACTGGGATTTTCGTCAAGCAAAAGCAAAAGATACTGGTAATCCTTACAACGTAGATAGACCCGACCCCGAATGGACCAATAAAGATAAGAATAAAGCAAAGCCTCCTCTTTGGAGAATTATTTTCGGTAGAAAAAATAGTTTAAGAACTCTAATTGATGATATTAAAAAACTCACGGGACCAACCCCGCCTCCGATTGCTCACTTGGATGTAAAAATCAATAGGGGAAAAATTGGTCAACTTGCTAATATAACAGAAGTCCAAGAGGCTGTCAGAAGTGTATTGCAAATGCCTTCTATTTACCCAGCAGGTAAAAGTCGCGCCCCTATCAAATCAAAACTTAATGATGCTATGGCAGAACAAGTTATTTCCACTAATCCTGAAATTATGAGATTGGTTGGTCCCGACGCAACCGTGCTAGTAGAAAACGAAGGAAGAATCATCAGAAGAGGTCTAGATGAGTTTCCTGATTATGAAAAAATTAATTCTATCACTTTAAATTTTCCAAGAAATAATATCATTCTAAACAGATTAATTCGTGAAGTTTTAGGTGATGATATTAAAGAATTTGAACGACCTAACCGAGTAGAGGATGGTCCAATAGGTTTAGTTCTAAAAGCCGACGAAGAGGAATTAATTCGTGAGGCAAGTTCTATTCTAAAAAACGTTAAATTTAATCTAAGGGATAGCGATAGAGCGGACGATAACTTTCCCAGTAATGACCCTGATATATTCGGATATACTCGTGAGGATGGAGAGGAAAAGATTAGAGTTAACTTAGATAATATTTTAATATCCTCTATTAGAGAAGAAACGTTAGAGGATTTTAATATGTTTCTTAGACTCGTAAGAGGACAAGCACAACCCGGAGAGGCAAAACGTTTTGCAGATAATGTGGACGAAAGAGCCTACAATCAACTAATATCAACCCTTAAACATGAATCTATTCACTTAGCCCAAATTTACGGAGAGCGAAATGAAGAAACAAAAGTGCGCCAACCTTACATAGACTTAGTACAAGCAGTATTAATACAACCCCTAACGGACGATATAGAGGAGGAGGATATTACTCATCTATTAATGGAATACTTTAAAGGGTATGCTTACAATTTTATTTATATGGAATTACCCGCTTATTGGGCCGAGGGAGATAAAACTTGGGGCGAGGCAAAAGAACACATCAAGTATGTTTTCACCCTTGAAGAAAAGTTTATGGAAACATTAAACAGATTAAATAATCTATACGCTGAAGAATATAATGCTCCTAGATTTACACCGGACTTTTTAGATTCTCTTAAAGCAAGATTTGATATTCTCTTCTCGGAAATAGTTGACTCTTTGGGGGATAGTAATGCGTCGTAAAGTTTTAAAAACCTGTCCTTTGTGTAGCCACCCTCAAAGAGATGAATTAGAAAAGGATATTTTGGATGGAACAATTACCGCAGGGGAACTTGACCGTGAAGAAGATTGGAAAGCCGGGACTACTCGTAGGCATATGCAAGAACACTTGGGGGATTATTTAGATAATTCAAACGACTCTTGTACCTTTTGTGTGGCTCCGAACAGAAAAGACTTGGAGGCGGCTATCTTTGCAGGTTCAATGAAACCTAGCGAAGTTGCTGAATATTTGGGTAGCGGTGTTGACACAGTTAATTTACATATGAAAAAACACCTAAAACCACTAGTGCAAAAAGCGGCCTCTTTAGAATTGGCTAAAGTTGAAATTGATGAAATTAATATGCTAAGTAGTAATATTCAAATGCTTCAAGGAAAAGTTCAAGAATTTATTTTTGACAATGATGATTTAGACCATCGCACAATTGACTCGTTGGTTAAATTAAGTAAAGAAATCCGAGAGTCACTAAAATACGCATTAGAGTTCAAAGGACAATTAGTTCACAAGCGGGAGGAAACTGTCGTCGTGCAACAAATTGAAGTTATCCAAAAGGTTTTAATAGAACGTTATCCACAGGTATGGAATGAGATACGAGATTCAATAGCGGAGAAATTAGCATGAAATGGAAAGAAGAAATTAAAAAACAAGACGCTAAGTTGGCTTTAGAAAGTTTATTGCGTGAAATAAATAGAGATATGCAAGCATTAGAACCGATTCCCGAAAAACAATTTACGGCAGACATTATGAGAGTTAAAACTTCAAGTTATAAAGAACAAGTGGAAAGAATTTTACAAATGATGTGATAGGTAAG
>TARA_R100000231_G_scaffold26276_4_pt1 | contig 19596 bp, 32 predicted proteins | sample TARA_R100000231 | Tara Oceans TARA_R100000231 (sample SAMEA2620565) | marine metagenome | biome: marine biome (ENVO:00000447); feature: surface water layer (ENVO:00002042); material: "saline water (ENVO:00002010), including plankton (ENVO:xxxxxxxx)" | depth 5 m | reverse complement strand
TTCCCAAAATATATAAAATATTCTATTAGCTTCTCTAAAATCTGGATTACCTACATCTATTTTCGTCCATTGTAAATACATATAATGAGTTCCTGTTATATATGTAGGTATACCGTTATTCATAAACCACAGCCCTTCTTCTCTTTTATCAAATTCTTTTTCAATATAATCTACCCATTCGTTTTTAAAATCTGATGGTGTGTTATGCCATTGAAATATTGACTGTATTCTTTTTAATGGTTTAGGTAATAATGTTGGATTCCAACACTGGTCTTTTTGTTTTTCTCTGGAATTGTATAGTATCTTTGGAGTAGCAGGTAATGCTATTTTAACACCGCTTATTTCATAAACATCTCCTATAGTTCCGTCTTTTGATATAACAACTACATCGTACTTTTCGTTATATCCATATTCCCATGTTTTTGCCTTATTTTTTCTTTTAATAATTCCTGAAGGAACAAAAGTAGGTAATAGCCTATATAATTTATTTTGATCGTGACTCTGCAAATCCTTTTGGTGTATTATTTTTAGACTCTATAACTTTTCCTTCTAATAAATTTCTTTCTTCTTCAATTCTTTTTACTATTTCAAAAGCATCCATAATGCACAGCTTTTTTGTAGCTGCTGCGTTTTTTAATCTATCCGCAGCTAACTCATCATCTTTATCGTACTTAATTATTTCTTCTTTAGCAACTTTAACTAATTGTTTTACAGCCTTTTCTCCTGCCTCTATTATTTGTAATTTAAGTTCTTTATTATTCATTTAATATTGTAGTTATATTATTTGTAAACATACGATAAAGTAACTCACCTTCTACTTCAAATTCATATTCACTATTTGGTGTAAAGATTACTCTATCACCTATATCCACTCCAAGTTTTTTTAACTGTTTATTATTATACTTTATAATTCCTTGTAAAGGCTCGTATTTTGTGTTTTTTAAAATTAAAGAATCTTCTGTAGGTATTGGTTTTACAAAACAATATTTTCCATGAGCTTTCCAAGTATCATTGTTTTTATACATAAAAAACTGATCTTCATCTATAAAAAATAAATTTTCTTTAAAATAACTTTTGCCGCTTTTTCTTTTACCTTTCATATCATTATAAAACTTAAATACATTATGATGTACTAATAAAGTATCTCCTGTTTTTACTTCTCCTGTGTAATTTAGAGGCAATTCTTTTACGACAGCTAATCTGTTTGAAGATACATGGTCTTCTTCAGATACACTTGTTACCAACTCTACATTACCTAATTTTTTTGTATTGTTATACCTGCTATTGTTAACTGGCTCAACAATAAAAGAATATATAGACCTCATTAAAAATTAATATTATATTCTAAGGTTATAGGTAGTGTGTATAAAAACTCTTTCCAAACAAATAGTTCTTCGTTTTTAATTACCCATAATTTATAAGACTGACTATCTTCTTTTGCTTGTATTAAATGTATTTTGTATTCTCCTCCCAGAACGGGCTGGCCAACTATATAGTGCATTGAACCTGATTTATAATCAGAACCAATGGAAATCTTTCTTATATCCATTTTATTTTATTTTTTATCTTCTACTAAACCTTTGTTTATCTCCGCTGTAATTTCTTCTACTATAGATAATGTACTAATTGGTAGTGATTGTAATAAGCGGTTTATATGTTTAATAGACTCTTCATTTAATTCTACTCTCATTCAATTTAATTTAATTTATGGTGCTGCTACTATTGGTATTAAGTAGTTAACTCCATTTATTCTTACCTCCCAAGTTTTATTTGGAGTTATAGTTTGTGTTACAACAGAACCTAAATTTTGAGCTGCTGTACCAAAAGCAAGTTGATTTGCAGCATTAGTTGATGCACCTGCTCCAATTGCTACACTGTAATTATCAATAACTTGTGCGTTATCACCTAAAGCTATTGAGTGCGTTCCTGTTGTTGAAGCATTACGTCCTATGGAAATTGATTTAGTTCCTGGTGCTGAGGTATCATTACCAATAGCTATACTGTCTGTGCTTGAAGCATCATCTCCAGCAGAAGCTTGACAACCTATAGCTATAGTACAAGTACCTTTGGCTTTTGATTGATATCCTATTGCAATAACATCAGATACAACATTTACAGTACTGGCTTGTGAGTCTGTTCCAATAGCTATATTATTATTACCAGTTACTGTTGCAGTACGCATTGCGCCTTTACCAATAGCAACATGGGAATTACCTCCTATTGTTGGCGAAGCAGCATCTTCCATTGCAAGGTATCCTATTGCAATAGATTGACTTGTTACAGTAAACTTCATTGCATTTTTACCTATTGCTACTTGACCAAATCCAGTTGTTGTTAAACCATTGGTATTATTACCAGCATAATGACCAACATAAACAGCACCACCAACCACTGATGTCGCATTAAACTCTCCCGCATGACCTCCTAAAGCTACGTTTCCAATTCCTTGCACAGCAGTTCCTGAGCCTCCTGCTAATGCTTTGTATCCGATAGCTACTCTTCCTGTTTCTTCGTTAGTATTTACATTTGGAGTTGAGTTTGATCCATAAAGAAGAGCTTGATAACCAATACCAATATCTGCTCCACCAAAGGCTTCCATACCTGCTTGATACCCTAAGAATATATTATCTGTTTGAACCAGTACCCCATCTGCAAGTGCTTGATGCCCTATAGCTATGTTTCTTGCTCCTGTCGTTAATGTAGATAATGTGTTTTTACCTAATGCAATATTCTGGTCTGCACTTGCATTATTTGCTGTTGATAAAGAAAGGTCTCCTATTGCTATATTGTCATCAGAAGCTACAAGTGATTGCCCTGCGCTTTTACCAATTAAAATATTTCTTGCTCCCGCAAGTAATGCTTTTCCTGAATCTGTTCCTAATGCTATATTGCTTGCCCCATTAGTAGAAGCTAATAAGGCGTTTGAACCTATACCTATATTGTCCGCATTAGTAATAGCTGCTGCACCCGCAGAAGAACCTATAAATATAGAGTTTGTGGATGAGTCAGTTGTTCCTGCCGCATCTACATCACTCCATCTATATGTTGTATTTCCTGCATTAAATATATATGCTCTTGAAGATTTAGAAGCTCCTAAAACTAAAGTGTATCCTTCTTTTCCAACCTCTCCATTTGCTACAGCTAAACTCTTATAAGAACTGTCAAATCCATAAACAATACTTTTTTGTAACCCCATAGCAGATGTACCGGTTCCACTATTAGCTCTATAGAACCAATATTCATTTTCATCTGGTATAGCAAAACCTTGAATGTCTAAATCAAAATTACTTGCAGTTGTGCTTATTCCATTAAAATGATTAGTTGTAGAGCCTGAAGAAGCAGTAGTTATACCATCTATATCAAATGTTCCGCTTCCTGTTATTGCTGTACTTGTCCCTGAGTTTCCTGTCAACTGAACAGAGGTAACGCTTCCGTTATTAGATGCGTTTATAGTTACATTTCCTGTAGCGCCAGAAACCGATATTCCTGTACCGGCCACAATACTTGTAACTAATCCATTAACACTCCAAGTTCCGTCTCCTTTTAAATATTTTGTTTGATCGTCAGTAGCTGTTAATGGCTGCGGCACAAATCCACTTGCTCCATCTGAACTACCAGTAGCTCCTGTAAATCCTTCTGGTAAAGTAAAAGTTTTTGTGTTTACGTCAGTTACGTGCCCCGTTGCGTTACTTGAAATTGTATCTATAACACTAAAGGTTCCACCTACCCCAACCGTAGAAGAGCTTGTGGTGTTTGTTCTTGTTGTACTATCATGATTTATAGTTCCTGAAGTAGTTATTGGACCTCCGCTTAAATATGTGCCTGTGCTTACCTGAGTTACTGTTCCGTTATTGTCAGCAGATATTGTTAATGTATCAGTGTTTTGGTCAGTAGTTAAAGTAATGCCTGATCCTCCTGCAAAAGTAAGGGTGTCTGCATTACCATCAGCCACTATATTGTTTTGACCTGATACCGCTACAGTTTTAAATATGTTTTGGTCTGAACCTTTGTCTGTATTAGTTATTGATAATGCTGGAGTAGTAGTAGAATTTGTAATGGTTAATGACACCCCATCAAGAGTTCCTGCTGATACAGAAGTTACTGTTCCTGTACCTACAGAAGGGAAAGTAGCTAATTTACCTTGCCCAGTTATATATTGAGAAGCAGTACCTTGAGAATCTATATCTATTGTTCCACTCGTGCTAACTGGAGATGCAGAAACCACAAAAGCAGGATTACCGTCAGCAGCTGAACCACCCGTTGTTGTATAACTTAAACCAACACTTGTAACCGTTCCTGTGTTGGATGTTTTACCGTTAAATGTTTGCCAATCAGTTGAAGATAAATATCCGCTTGTTGAATTAGTAGCCTGTGCTACTTCTATGCTTGTTCCAGAGCCTATTACAGCTCCTGTTCCATTGGTTATTGTTAATATAGCAGAATTAGACTCTGTTAAATTTCCTTTTGTTAAAGCTGGTTCTTTACTGTTAAATGTAGTCCAGTCTGTACTTGACAACGCCCCTCTGTTGGCAGCGGATGCAGTTGGAATGTCTAAAGTTATACTACCACTTGATGTAACTGGAGAATTTGATACAGATACATCAGTACCGGCTGTCCCAACTGTCAAGCCTATACTTGTAACTGTACCTGTACCTGCTGGTGCAGCCCATGTGTTATCAGCTCTTAAATAGTGTGTTAGTTTTGTAGTGTCGTCTAATGAAGAAGTATCAGCGTTTAATCCAACTGATAGCTCGTTTATTGTACCACCTGTTCCTAAATCAAGAGATATGTATTTTAAATTTCCTGATGAACCAATGGTTACTTCTTTTTCAATAAATTTTAAAGTGTTATTTGTTACATCAACTAAGCCTGCATTACTTGCTGGAGTTGTAGCCATTGCAAATGATGTCAGTCCAGCAGCACTTGCTGCATCAATAGTTACTTCACCAGAACTATTATCTGTAAGTGTAATGTTGGTACCTGCTACTAACTTAACAGTGTCAGTAGAACCGTCAGAACCAGTAAGATTTATATTTACATCATTAGTTGCTTGCGCACTACCTAAATCATAAGTAGTGTTATTATCACTTCCGCTTGAAGCGCCTGTTATTCTTCCATAAGCATCTACAGTTACTGAAGCAAGAGTATAAGTACCAGGAGTAACAGCTGTTGATGATAAATTAATATCAATATTACCATTAGTAGTAGCTGGATTTGTGTTAGGTACAGTCTGTGTTAAGTCTAATGTAGCTGATGCTAATCCTAAAGATGTAATACCAGCGCTTCCTGTATATGCTATTGTAACATCATTACCTGCTTGTGTTAGGCCAATTCCACTACCTTCTGTTAAGCTAAACGAAGTTGTTCTTGGAGTTGACGAGTTATCACCCAGCTCAACAGTTACAACAGTTGATGCTTTGGTTACTGTAAAGTCCCAATCCGCTCCTACTGGAACTGAAAATGCCCCAGAAGCATTATAAAAATCTGTATCAAGCCCACCCGTTACAGTTCCGCTTGTTATTAAATTAGTTGTTATTACAGGAGTTGGTGACGCCATACTTGTAGATACTTCTACATAATTATTTATGTTAGTTGGAGGAATGTTAAAACCTGTTACAGAAGTTACGGTACCTGAACCACCGCCACCTACAGTAGCCCATGTTGGGAGAGTGTTTGGCCCTTGAGAAACTAATGCCTGACCGGCAGTTCCAGAACCTGCTGCGCCTAAAGCTATTTCAGTATCTCCATTTAAGAATAACATTCCGTCAATTATACCTACTATACCATTAGTTGCAGAAGCTACATTCGTTGCATTTCCTGTTATAGCAATATTTGCCTGCCCTGCAAGAGCGCTTGCCTGATTACCATTATCTAAAACACTTTGTAATGTTTGAGAACCTCCTGCGGTTGCCCATCCCACCGTTTGCGCTCCTGTTGATGGATCAATAATACAGGTTAATACCTGACCATTAAGGCCAACTCCAGAAACTCCTAAAGTCATTGATCCTCCTATGTGTATTCCTGAAGTTGTGCTTGACAATCCGGTTCCTGTAAAAGAGTTTGCTCCTGAAAAAGTATTGTTTCCAGAAGACACAATATCAGAATCTGAATCTAAATTTAATTCAGAATTAACAAACGACATGCTTACACCTGCCGTACTATTTCCTGCTGTTAATACAGCTGAAAGATTTGGTGTTGTTTGTGTAGGAGCTGATGTCCACTCCATTCCTGTAGCACCTGCGTTTACTGCTAAAAACTGACCAGCAGTACCAAAAACAGAATTTACATTTATTTGTGATGTAGCAGAAAAATTAACATCTCTCCCATCGTCATATGTAACATGATTTCTAAATGTAGTTGTTCCATCTACAACTAAGGTAGTTGTTCCAGTTAAAGCTAATCCTCCTTGTCCTACTACCCCACCATCGTCAATAGTAAATACGCCAATTAAATTTGGGTTTGATGTGGCTGAATTTCCGTTATCTAATACTTCTTGCCAGGTTAGGGTTGAACCAACTTGGTTGGTCCAAACCATACCTGTGTTTGTTGCATTTTTTGCTAAGACCTGACCTGCGGTACCAGTAGCACCCGCTATTGTAATACCTTGCGTAGCCGCAAAGTTTAATACACCAGTAAGGTTTATGGTTCCTGTAAGATTTATGTTCTGAACAGCAGTGTTACCTGTATTTAAAACTGATTGTAAATCTTGGAGTACGGTTCCAGCAGCAAGTAAGTCGCTGACTAAAAAGGTTACTGTCTTATTGTTATCACTTACATCCGTTGCTATTAATAAATCACTTGCATTTGGAGTGACTGTAGGATAAGCAGTCGTGTTTTTAATTTCAGCCATATTGCGACATTTTTATTTTACTCTGTTTCTACTTTTTTTAATTCAGATTCTTTATCAGTAATTTCTCCAGACTCTAAGTTAATGGTTACATCTTCTCCGTATTTTTCCATCAAAACTTTTTCTTGAGCTGAAAATTTTTCTCTAATTTCTTTTACCGTATTCATTAGATTATTTTGTTGTAAAAGCGTGTTTCCTAAATCTAATTTTGCTTGGGTAAATTCTTTTTGTAAATCTTGTAATAGTGTTAATTCGTTATCAGTTAATTTTTTCATTTAATTATATTTAAAGGTTAATAAAACACAAAGATAATAAATATTTATTTATATAATTATGTTGGAACATTAGTGCTATATGTAGGTGACCCAACCCCTGTGCCTGTAAAGCCATTACCTGTACTGTCTGTGTATGAAGTTCCAGAGCCTTCATTAAATCTCCACCATGCTGCAAGATTAGAAGACTGAGTATAATTTCCTGAATTTGTACTTAAATCAATAGGTACTCCAGAGTTATAAATAGCAGCAACATTTGAGGCGTCTAATCCTGTGTTAAATATCGCTAAATTATTTAACTCTCCATCAAAAGGACTACCTATTGCTGGTGAAGACCTTGTCCAAGCCCCAAGACTACTATTGCCAACATAATTTAAAGTAACATTTTGATTTCCAGACCTGGTGTAAGTTCCCGAATATGCCGACCCATTTATATAAAGAACCCAATTGTTTCTGTTTTGTGTAGTGCCCAGACTACCTGCTGGTATTACAGCAGCTAAGTGATACCACTGCCCTGTGGCTATAGTTGAGTTTGCTGTTCTTACTGTATTTCTGTTATTACTTCCTGCTCCAGAAAAGCCCCCATTTAATCCCATAACGTGAAGCACAAAAGCTCCATTACCATTTACAATAACTTTAAATCCACCATAATTATTAGTTCCAGAATTTCCTATGTTATAAGGAGCCCCACCTCCGGATAATGAATCAAGATAAACCCAAGAAGTAAAAGATATTCCACTGGTGTTAACAGAAGATTGTGTAGGTTCTAAAATTGTTGAAGATAAATCTCCTAAATTAACATATTGAGTGCTACCATTTAAGTCTAAAGAAAAGTCTGTGCTAAACGATGAACCTAAAGTTGCATTGTTTATTTTATCTATTTGAGCTTTAGTGTAATTATTTACTTCTGATATTCCATCTATAGCTATACCACTAACGTTTGCTATAGACATATTATGAAAGTGTTATATAAGTATTGTCTGGATTAAAAAATATTTGACCATTAGAACTATCCAGTAATTGTCCAACTATTCTTACTACATCTCCTGAGCCACTTGGTGGCTCAACCACTAAACTACCCGCAGTTGTAGAAAGATGTAATATGTCTCCATCATCTCCTAAGTCATTCAATGTATATGTTCCTCTTGTCAACATACCAACTGATGAAGATGTTCCACTATTTAGAGCAATAGCTAAAGTTCCTTTTGATGTAGATTCAGCATCTGCATCTGCGGCAACCCAGTCACCTCCAGAATAAACATATACTTTTGATTTTACCACTGTACTTGCCGCCCAGTAAACAACCTCTCCTTGATAATCTCCAGCTGATGAAGATGTTTTGTCTAACTGTGTATTGCTATTCCAAACTCCTGCTGTTACAGTTCCTGTGGTAGCTAAATTAGCTAAAGAAGTTACTGCTGTATCGTCAAAAGCTATAGTTCCTGAACCGGTTATTGTACCACCAGTAATAGGTGATGTAGTTGCTATTGATGTAACAGTACCAGTGTTAGTTGTATATCCTGCTCCGTTTGTTAATTGATTGTTATTAGTTATAGTATTAGTTACAGTAATGCTTCCTGAAGAGGTTATCGGTGATCCAGAAACACTAATTCCTGTACCTGCTGTAATACCTACAGAAGTAACTGTACCAGTAGTTACTGTAGCCCACTCTAATCCTCCCGAAACACTTTTTAAATATTTTCCAACTCCTGAATCACCATCTACTTGAATTGTGCTTGAAGCTCCAAACAATATAGAAGCGCTACTGCTTTCAAAATCTATATCAGCACTCATTGTTAAAGTGTCAGAAATAGTTTTGGCTCCAGAAATTGTCTGCGTGTTATTGGTTAGTACAACAGAAGAGTCAACTGATATGGTTCCAGAAGACGTGATAGTTCCTCCTGTTAATCCAGTTCCAGTAGCTACTGATGTTACTGTTCCTTGAGGAACACCAGAGACTTGACTGTCAACATATGCTTTTGTTGCAGCATCTTGTGCTGCTGATGGGTCAGCCATTCCTGTAATAGCATTAGTACCCATTGCAATTCCTGCTGACATATTTGCTCCAGCTAAATCTGATGATGATGTTGCATTAACACCTCCAGTTACTGTTATTCCTGTACCTGTTGTTTCAAGTTTTTTTACATTATTGTGATATAGATTTACAGCACCATCATTAATAGCGTAAATCATATTTTCACCAGTATCACTTTGTAATCTTATAGCTCCAGCACTTTTAATATATAAACTACCTGTGCCAGTTTCATCTATATAGCTATTGCTACCATCGTGATATATTTGTAAATCACTACCTGTGCCTAATAAAATTTTGTTATTATCAGGTAAAAATATAGAATTTTCAAAATTAATGGCCATTGAAAGGAATTTTTACAAATATACGAATTATATTAAAAGATAATTCTTTTAATATAACTCGTATTTGTAATTGTAATTATAGTACCTCTACTACAAGAACTTTTAATACATCTGATCCTAAATCAGCTGCTGTTTTAATTGTAACATTATCAGTATCAGTATGAATTACTTCAACATATGTTTGCTCATATGGAGAAGCATTGTCATATACATACACCATAACATCTCTTGTTCCTAAGTTGTGATTTACAGTATATGGTGAAGTTCCTGTAATTGTAGTCTTAAAGTTATAATTTGTATTTATACAATTTGCTACCGCAGTACAGAAGTCTGTAATTTGTGATGCTGTAATAGCTATTGTGTTTTCAGACATTGCTGTCACAAAACCTTTTGCATCAACTGTTGCGCTTAATGATTTAGTTACACCACCATAAGAAGCAGCAGTAACTCCTGAATCGTCTATAGTAACGAATCCATTTGCTGTTACTCCAAAGTTTCCTGAATCAAATCCGCAGACCCCTTTATTAGTTGCACCATCAGTTGCTCCTGCTCCCGCAATGTTTTCGTCTGCAATAACAATAGTATAATCTGATTTTGCTGGAGATGAACTTGCTGAAATATTACTATTTGCAAAAATTAAATCTCCTGGCTCAAGAGCTGTACTAAAGAAAGCACTACCAGCCACACTTACTACATAAAAGTCTCCTTGATTTAAAGCTACGTTAGCAGCTCCTGATAATGCTGGTGAGTTTGTGTTTGCATTATATGCTCCTTGAAATGATCCAACACCTGCAACTTGTGATAATACATACCCTTTTGAAGCAGCATCTGTAGAAGCTGATGGTGTTGCAGGTACTGTTACTTGTCCTCCGAATGAAGACTGACCTGTTCCATCAACTACTAATTCCCCAGTTACAGTTAAATCATTACCTATAGTTACATCATCTGGTAAACCAATAGTAATATCACCACCGTTACCAGTAGATGGAGTTGTAATTGCAATTTCGTTTGTTGTTCCTGAGAATTTAGCTGTAGTTGTAGAACCACCATTAGAACCAACTAAAGATAATGTAGATTCGTTTGAAGATACAGCCCCAACACTTAAAGCATAATTAGCATCAGTATTAGTTACTGTATTTGTTATTGTTACCGCCCCCGTTGAGCCACTAACACTAATTCCAGTTCCGGCTACGGCTGAAGTTACACCTGTATTGGTAAATGTTACTGCGCCAGTTGCCCCACTAACACTTATTCCTGTACTTGCTACTGCTGATGTAACCCCTGTATTTGTAATTGTAATTTCATCTGTAGCTGTTCCTGCTTCTGTAGATATTCCTGTTCCTCCTGCTATATCAACTGTATTACCATTAGATATAGTTTGACTGGAACCTGAATCTCCAGATAAAGTCCAAGAATAACTTTCTGCACTTGGCATTGTAATAGTTTCTACATCTACCGCTGTAACGTGACCTGTAGCGTTAGTTGTAACACTACCAATAACATCAAATGTTCCTCCATATCCAGGCGAAGCTGAACTTGTGGTATCACTTCTTGATGTAGCATCGTGATTTAAAGTTACAGTTCTTGATGATTCAGCACTTGTTAAATATGTTCCTCCAGCAATATCTACTGTTTGACCATTACTTACTGTTGAACTTCCCGAATCTCCTTGAATTGTCCATGAAGACATTGATCCAGAAGAACCACTGGATGCCGCAGTAATACGACCTTGCTGGTCAACTGTAATACTTGCTAAAGTATAAGAGCCTGGCGTAACAGCTGTATCATCCAGAGTAATAGTTAAATCGTCAGTTGCACTTGCTGCTGTTGTTAAACCGGTACCCCCTACAAATGTAGCTGTGTTACCATTAGTAATACTTTGAGAACCACTGTCTCCTGCTAAAGTCCAACTATCCATAGACCCTGTACCTCCAGTATATGCAATAGTTACTGCCCCTGTAGCACTGGAAACACTAATGTTTGAACCTGCTACCGCAGAAGTAACACCCGTATTTGTAATAGTTAGTGTATTTGGAGTAGCTGACGCAACTGCTGTACTTATTCCAGTGCCTCCTGTAAAGTCTACTCTAAGCCCATCTGTTATATCAACCGCTGATCCTGAGTCAGCCTCTAAACTCCATGAAGTATATGCTCCAGCTGGAGTTGCCCAAACATTATCCCCTCTAAGGAAGGTAGTGTTACTCGGTGTACCACTTGCTGATAAGTCAATAGTACCCATAGTAACTGCTCCAGTAGCTGCCGAGTTTGTTGTACCTGCCGAAATAAATGTTCCGTTAGCATTAGTAAACGATGTTACACCTAATGTTGCTGTACCACTTGCAGCAGCAGTTACAACTCCTTGTGCATTAACTGTAATAGTAGCATGAGTGTATGTGTTGGCTGTAACACCAGAATTTGGCATATCAACAGTTATTGTACCACTACTTGTAATAGGTGAACTTCCTATTGTAAAGTAGTTACTTGATATACCAACAGACGATACAGTTCCAGCCGCTAAGTCTACCCAAGTATTACTACCCTTGTGAAGATATAATTCATTTGTGTCTGTTTTGTATATTAATTGTCCTTCACCAGATAATGATGATGGTAAAGTACCAGTAATATTCTGAACTTTAAAATTTTGTAGCTCAGTATTATTGAGGGATACGTTTTGTAAAAAATTGATAGCCATATTCTTTGTTTTTTATATATTATTAAAATTTATAGGTTAAACTAAATTTTAGTTCACCTTCTTGATCTTCGTTTTCTAAGTCTATTAAATAAGAAGGTTCTATGTATAGTTCGTTCCACACGTTTAGTGCATACCCTACACCTAAAGAAACATTTTCTTCTTCAGTGGTTACTAATCCATAGGCAAATAATTTATCGCCAAATGCATATCTGGCAACTAAATCATAGTCCTCTCCATTCATCATTACTCCTAAACTTATTTTATCCATAGAGTACATTACCCCTATGTTATCTGTTAAGTTGTCTAAACTCATTTCTTCTCCATCCGCTGGTTCACTTAACATACTTGTTACCATAAACTGAGCAGAAGCTGTAAGTGAAAATAATGTAATTAATAGTGTTAAAATATTTTTTGTCATGTTTTTTGTTTTAGTTAAAAAATGCTTTTCCTGTATGTGCAGCATTAAAAGTTATGGTTACAGAATTTAATGAATCATAATCTACATCTCCATAAACTGTAATGTTTGCACTGTTTACAACGCTTACTGAGGGGTATTTGTTTAAGTTATGTGTTACACTCCACGTTGCTGATGCTACGTCTTGAGAAAACACAAAGTTTTTGTCCCCAGAACTCGCTGATGCATACGTCAGCAAAGATATGAAATAATCTTTGTTGTCTATTAAGCTACCTGTGCTGGCCTGATTAGTTACTCCAATATCAAAAAAATTAGTTTCTTGAGCATTTTGAGTAGCGCTATTCCAAGAATATATACCGAACTTTGAAGGGTCGTCAGCTTGTGATATTACTACAGTAGACCCAACTAAAGGAACTGTGTAATAAGAGGATACGTCTATTAAAGAAGCTAATTGAAATTTACTTAACATAAAACTACTTATAGTGTTAAAAGCAGGCCCTCCTATATCAGATGTAGAAAAAGATATTGTTCCTGGCTCTCTTGTCTCTCCTGTTTTCCAGTTCTGAAAACGGTATTTTAATGCGTTTACCTCTATTTTATTAAAGGTGTTTAGAAATATTGCAACAGCATCTGCGCTAAAATTTACTGTTTTGCCATCGTTAACCATATCAGAACCAATCCACTTATCGGTTCCAACTACTACATTTTGTAATGGATAACTTACTATTCTGGCCATTTATTTGTTTTTTATCCTTGTTCCTTTTTCATATGAGCGCCCACCAAAGTAAGCCGCTACCGTTGTCATAAGTAAAAGTTTTAATAATTCTTTCCACTCATCGTCAACTACAAAGTTAATAAATCCTGAGTCAATAAAAATAAGCACGATTGTACTTAGAATTAAAAAAATTAATACAGCTGGCCTTACTGTTTTAGACAAACGACTATCAGAAGACATATCGCTTTTCCACCTTTCGGTTACATTTTTTTGCTCATCTGCTACGCTGTCAGCAAAAACTTGCATCATTTGTTTTTTAAATTCTTTTTTTTCGTCAGGCGTTTCAACAAACTTGTCTACCACCTCACTTACTTTATCAGCAACTTCTAATCCTGCTGATCCAAATATTTTACTCCATATATTCATATATCTTTATATTCTGTTTTTGCATCAAAACTTGGACATTCTTTACTTGAAAAATCTCTATGTCCATATATCTTTGCTTTAGGATGAAACTTTCTTAAAGTTTTTAATAAAAGTATTAAAGACTCTTTTTGCTCATCTGTTCTTGTGTCTTCCCATTTACTCATCTCTTTATCCATACCTCCTATATAACAAATACCTAAACTGTTAAGGTTATGACTTTTAACATGAGCGCCATACCTATCTACCATTCTACCGTATTCAATAGTACCATCTAATCGTATTACAAAATGATATCCTATATCGCTCCAGCCATTTCCTTTAACGTGCCAGTCTCTAATGTCCTCTGCTGAGAAATCTTTGTTTCGGGGGGTGGCTGAGCAATGAATTACAATTTTTTCTATTGCTCTCATTTATTACTTATTTTTAAGCGTATAAATTCTGTCGTCTAATCTGTTTAATGTTTCTTTCATTTCTAACATTTCTGTTTTTATAAATGTTAGCTCTTTTTGGATTTGAATCATTTGTTCTACTGGAACTTGAGAAGGCTCAGGTAATTCTTTAGCTTCTTGAATATCTGCCTGTAAGCTATAATACATACCAACAAATCCAGCAATAAATACAGCTATAGTAAAAAAGTTTTTTGGACTTAAACTAAACTTTGTATCTTCTGAAAGAGTTATCATATTACCAGATTGCTATACAGTTATTATCTGCTTCATCTGTGGTTCCTGTTTTAAACAGCTGAACAACTTGAACAGGTAAATATTCCCCAACAGGAAAGTTACTAAATGTTACAATGCTTCCTGCGGTAGTTTTTACTTTTACATTAACAAATGAACCTGCTACTGTCATAGTAGTCAAACTACTTCCAACGTATAATAAACAGCCTTCTCCAGATGCTATTCTTTCATTAAATCCTACAGGTCCTGCGGTAAATATTATATAATTTTCATTACCATCAGGAAATAGATCAGTAGCAAAAGAAATTGTATCAGTTGAATCAACTGCTGTAACTGCTCCTGAAGTATTGTCAGTAGTGTTATAAACTATATCCCCTACATTTACAGTAGAAAAGTTTGCAGTAGTATCTTTTAATTTATTAGTAACATCAGTATCTGCTGTTCCTGTTATTTGTGGTAAATCTGGTGCTGGGATTGGTAAAGTATCACTGGCTATTATGCTTAATGAAAGACCAGTATTTACGGTAATTTTTGGGTATGCCATGTTTTTTTATTTGAGGTTAAAAATCTCTTTTATCTTTTATATGGAAACGCTCTGTTAAGAGTGTCTCTTCTTTGACCGCAACCGCAGTCTTCTTTTCCCATTGCCTTTGCCATATTATTAGCAAGTTTATCTATACCTGTGGCTTTTGTAACCTTAGCTATAGTATCTCCTAATCCTCTGGACTTGTTGTTTAGTCTATCTTGCATTTACATTCATCATATGCACACTTGTCAACCTTAATAGATAGTTTGTCAAGTAATACGTTCCAATTACATCTTAAATGATAATACAAAGATATTAATTTTTCTTTCATGTTTTTAATTAGTTTGGTCATAACGCTTTCTCATATTAAAAGCAGTTTTTGGTCTACTTGTAACATACACCTTTGGCTTAACTTCTTCTTTAATTTCTTTTGTTGGTTTTTTTAAACCAGAAATTGTAGGGTCAGCCCCCATTTTTTGCTCGTATGAAATATTTGGTTTTTGCTCAGGGTCAGTTTTTAATAAATTCTTTCTTTTACCCTTAGCGGTTTTCTTTTTAGCCATAATAAAATATATTTAATTAGTATTTAACTTCTGTTTTTACAACCAAAGTTATTAGCATAGTTAGCCATTTTAACAACGCTTTCAGAATACTTATCAGTATTTTTCATTACAGAAGCTGCTGCACTACAAGCATCTTTAAAACCGTTGCGTTTAGCCCACGATGTAAATTTACCTTGATTGCTTTTTTTTATTTCTGGAAAAGCTCCTTTTTTCTTAGTACGACCTGGCATCTTTTATGATCTTAAGTGGTCGTGAGTTTTCCAAGAAGATGTGTGTCTGTATGACATTCCTTTGTCAGCTCCATAAGCATGACCATACATCTTTTTTGACATTGCTTTAGATTCATCTCTTCTGTCTTTCATAGACTGTGAGTGTTTTCCTTTGTGTCTTCCACCTAAAGACTCATCTAATCTTGCATTATATCCTTGTTTCATTTTTTTATTTTTTAATAATTAATAACCTGAACTCATTTTCTTCTCATCTCCATATCCTGGATTATCCTTCTTTTTACCTCCCATAGTTTTTGCAAACTCAGCAGCTTGTGCTTTTCCTACTGCATTATATGGAAATGTTTTTTTCATGTTTTTCCCACTATCTGGGCATTTGTATGTTACTGTTGGCATAGTTAAGCGTTTTTATTTTTTTTATTTCTTAATGCTGCAAAATCACTACCAGTTATTTTGTCAAATGGTGGGGTCATTGCAGCTATTTTTTTCTGTCCTGCTGACAACTTATCAATAACTTTGTTTTTAAAGTTAATACCGTTGTAGTCTTTTTTATTCATTTTAGCCATAGTGCAAATATAATAATTAATTTTTTAGCATCTCCAACGTCTCAAAGCCATAGCTTTTCTTGTTGGTCTTCCTTTTTTATCTTTTAATGGTCCCTTCATTCCTTTCATTCTTGCACAAAAAGATTTTCTTCTTGCTGCTCTTTTTCCCGTAGGGTTCTTTTCTGTTACCGCTGTTTTTAGTTTACTTCCAGGATTTGCTCTTCTATAAGCCCTTACTCCTTTTTCAGTCATTCCTGCGCCAGATTTAGTTGACCTATAGTTACCACCTTTGCCAGTAGTTCTTCTAATTTGTCCTTTTTTTGTTCTACCTTTTGTTGCCATTATGATCTAACTTTTGCTGCTTTAGTATTACTAACTACTGTTTTGTTTGACTTTTTCTTTTTTCTTGCTGTAGCAGCTAATTCTCTTTTAGATAATGAACGTGCTTTAGCTAAAGGCAGACATCTGTCTGGCTTTTTTTTATTTTTTGAAGTACCGCATGGTCCTTTTATTTTTCCATCAGTTCCAATACGAACCCATTTCTGGTCTCTCCATTTTTTTAAAGCTCCAGCCATTACTTTTTCTTTGGCTTAGATTTTATGCTTTTAAGCATTTTGTCAATTTTAGCAGCCTGACCTTTATGCATAGCAGATGCTTTTTTTAATTCAGAAGCTATTTGTTTTAATTTATTTTTATCTATCATTTTCCTTTTGATTTTTTTGCGTAATTAGGGTCTTTACAATATTTACTGGCAGCCATATTAGCATAAGCACTTGGATAAGTATCAAATGTTCTTTTTGCCCACGCTATTCCTGCTGCACATATTTTACTTCCTTTCTTTTTAGTTCTACCTTTTTTTGCCATATACTTTTTTTAATATAAATTTACATAACTTCTAAATTTTGGCCTTTTACCTATTTTGTTTCTCATTTTTGACTTAGTCTTAATAGAAACAGGAGGTGGTACGCTACCAGATAGAGCATTTATGGCTGCATTTTTCATAGCATCTTTTTTCTGCTTATCTTTTTTTAATTTAGATTTAACATTATCTTTTAAATCTTTTTTTTCTTCTTTTGTTAAATAATGGTCTGGCATAATTTTTTTGTTTTAACAAAGATAATTAAATTTCAATATTCTTTTGTAGCCATCTAAACGCTTTGTTTACTAAACTGTTTTCTTTTTTCTCTTGTCTGGCTAAACAAACCTTGCATAATGAATCAGAAACAGTAATTCTTACAGAGTCTACTACTTGAGTTACAACTATCTTATAATCAACAACTACACTGTCACTGGTAATTAATTTTAAATTATTTAATTCGTAAATACTGTCAGTATATTTCTTTTCTATTTTTTTAATATCTCTTTTTTTTCTCCATAAATCTTGCTCCAGCAAGATTTTTTGTTTTTTTTGTTTATTAACCTGTTGTATTGTTACATCTGCTAAACTATCTACGTTAATTACATTAAAATTTTCTGGCTCAGGAAGAGATTCTGGCTGAGAACAGGATATTAAAATAAAAAACAATATATATTCAAACCTAATCATTGATTTCTTGTAGCGTTTGTATAAATTTATCATTTAACTTTTTATAATCACTTCTTAAAGTAATTACTTCTTCCTGTAATGCTTTTATCTGATTTGTTAAAGTTGTTTTATTATCTATATATAAATATCCAATAGCAATTAAACAAAAGAAAAGTAATCCTGTTACAGGATTAGCAGCAAAGTCTTTAAAATCTATAGGTGATTTCATTTATTCTGGTATTACTAAAATATAACCATGCTCTTCCATACTTGCCTCTACATATGCGTCATCATATGATATAAAGTCTCCACTATCTAACATATCTATCATAACTAAGCCATCTAATGTAAAAATATAATCTTCAACTTCTCTGTTAGGTAAGATATATTCGTTTAAATAATCAAAATATTCTTGAGACCCTTTTATTATTTCCATTTTTGTATTTTTACAAAGATAATAATTAAATTAAATGAAATATTCTCACGATTACCTTAAATACTGGAGGGTAATACGCTATTGGGTAAAGGCAAAGTATGGTATTGGCACGCCTGATATTGACATGATCTTGTTTTTATACAGCGAAGATTACTTTAATAAAACTAAATTTAAAGAATTTGAAGAGCTTATGTCTTGGAATGAAAAAAGATTTGACAATTTGCTTAGGGATGGCTTTATTCAAGTATGGAGAAAAGGATATGGTAAACATACTACCTTATATGAACTATCACACAAAGGAAAAACAATAGCCAGAAACATATATCGTAAATTAAATGGAGAAGAAATCTCTGAAACAGCTCACTTGAACCCTTTATTTCGTAAAGATGCGTCTTATACCGACAAACTTTACAGAAATTCTATAAAGGAAATGAATAAATTTATAAAACAACAACGATATCTCTCTCAGCAATAACAGTATAAGTAGTATTATTGAGCATAAGGCTAAAGCCAGCAGACTTATCAAAATATATAAGGTCTTCTGATTTAATATTCTGGACATCTGTTCCTGGTTGTATTACTTTTGCTTTCTTATATCTAAACTCATCTACATCAGAAGCTGTTAATAATAGACCTGAATCCGTTTTAACCTCTTCTTCTATAGGTTGTATTATAACATTTTTACCTATTGCTATCATTATCCTCTTTTATTAGTTACTATAGCGTTTGTACTGAGTATTGTTGTAGAAACACTAACTGCATTTATTAATGCGTTCTTAGTTACTTTAAGTGGGTCTATAACACCCATCTTAAACATATCTCCAAACTTTTCATTTTTTAAATCGTACCCAATATTGTGAGGTTTATCAAATATATGATTTATTATTGAATCATATTCTTTACCTCCATTATCTAATATTTGTTTAAGTGGAGCTAATAATGCAGACCTTAAAATTAATAAAGCTACTTCCATGTTATCGTCTTTACTTTTATATTTGTTTAGCATTATTCCTGCACGCAATAAAGACACTCCTCCTCCGGCTACAATTCCTTCTTCAAGTGCTGACCTGACAGCACAGACCGAGTCATCAACTCGGTCAAATTTTTCTTTTTGTTCTACATCGCTATATCCTCCAACATATATACAGCCTATTGATCCCGCCAAACTCGCTATTCTTTCATTAATAAACTTCTTGTCTACGTTTTTTTCTACCGACTCTCTGGCTTCTACTAATTCATCTATTCTTTTTTGTAATTCATCTGATACTGTATTTTCTTTTAAAATTATTGTATTGTCTCTTGATGCAATAATTTTATCAGCATGACCTAAGTGTTCAGGTCTAATCAAACT
>TARA_R100000231_G_scaffold34814_3_pt1 | contig 19611 bp, 29 predicted proteins | sample TARA_R100000231 | Tara Oceans TARA_R100000231 (sample SAMEA2620565) | marine metagenome | biome: marine biome (ENVO:00000447); feature: surface water layer (ENVO:00002042); material: "saline water (ENVO:00002010), including plankton (ENVO:xxxxxxxx)" | depth 5 m | reverse complement strand
AATTGTTAGTCTGCGCAAAATTGATGAAAGCAATGGCTATAAGCATTGTTATGTTCTTTGGGCTGATATGCGCAATGACGGAACGGCAAATGCAGACGGCGGTTTGCGCAAACAAGATTTTGGAATGATTTTACCGACAACGGAAAATTATAAAATTAATGTTTGTATTGCAGACCAGTTTGACGAAAACGGAAATCCCGATGTTTTTACTTCTTTAAAAATAGGCGAAGAAGTTGATTTGTGGCAATTCGATGCAACCGCAGAACCATATTACGGTGTTGCATGGTCTGCTTTGAATGGCGGTAGCGATTATGAACCTCTTGATGATAGATACCATAACTGGAAAGATAAGGGAGGGTCGTTTATTATTATTGATGCTTCACGATTTTACAATCTAAATACTATGGCTACTGGTGGCAGAAGTGGCTACTCAAGCGGTGGTCTTGTGGACTTTGGGGATTATGTGCTTGCTACTAAAGGATTTCCCTATCTTACTGATGCTTATTACAAAGCAGGTATTGCTTCATACAGAAATACACAAACTATCAATTATACTACCCCACCAACGGCTTTTGTAGGGATTAGTGCGCACAAAAACTCTCTTTATATGCTAAATGATAAAACAATATTAGTTTCTGATATTGCTTTAGGCGCACAGAATATTGACATAGACGACCACACTTTGTTTAACACAAGTGGCACAGGCGCAATAATTTGTCAAACGGGAGAAAACCGTTCACAGGAGGATTTAATTTATTACTTTTCATGGACTGGTAAAACAACCACTGCAACAGGAGATAGATTAACAGGCGTGTATATTACTTCTATTCCGGCTGAACAGATAACAGATATTGAAACAATTAATACAATTCTTGAATCAGAAAAAGAAAATCTAATTGCTACATCTTCAACGGTTGGTTCAAGGGCAAATATTACCTTAAAAGACCCCGATGATGAAACTTCAACAGGTGTTTTTAAGAAAGTATTAGTTTTCAATACACCGTCTGCGGTATTCCCACTGCGCCTTTCTGTAAATATTGAAGGAATAATTAAGTCAAAAAACACAGGAACATATTATGTGCATGATAAAATGCGCAGTATGTTTTCTCTTTCTTGCGCAGACACATGGGCTACAAACACATCGCTTCCTTGTGTGTATCATATTCCTAAGACAAGACAAATGCCTAAAGAAATTGGTAGCGCAGATACAGATTCATTCGGTTCAACATTTGATGCTAAAAACACTACTATTCTTAATATGGCAAATGAAATAGTTGCAAAAGACGGCAATGGCGACACACACCAAACTACTTTTAATTATTTGATGGATAGAGATAACATAATGACAATAAGGCAAAAAATACCAAGCGGTATTGCTTTGAATAGAAATAATATGCTAAATTCAAAAATGTCATCAAGACTTGGTTCACAAATAACAAATGTGCGTGTTTATTACAATGGAAACTCAAACTTTGTTGATTTCCCCGAACCAGTATCGGGAACACCGACCCGTTGGCGCACATTGAATTATGAAAATGTGTTTAGTCGTGATGAAGCAATGGCACTTGCAAAACAAGAGTTTTTGCGTGAAAGAGATGCGCAGGTTTCAATCAGCGCAGAAATACTACTTACGGGAACACAAAAAAGCAAAATGCTTGACGGTGGTAGGTATGGTTATGTTCAAGATGCTTTTATCAGAAACTATCACTATGATAGATTTTCAAATGCGTCATGGACTAATATTTTTGGTGGCTTCCGGTATAGTGGTATTCAAGATTATAGGCACAGCAACAATGTTAGATTTAAACACAATACAAACCCTGCCGAAATTCTATTACAAGCAAAGGATAACTACCCATCAGACCCAACAGGAATTTTAGGAAAAACAGTTATCACCGACCCTTCTGCTTTTGATTTCTCCGCAAACGGAATACATATTAGAAAAAGTAAATTTGGTTTTGAGTCCACATTTGATATTGGTTCTGCGGGTCAAGTTAGATATGGTAGTGGGTTATTAGGCACTTTACAGGCAGGTTTTAATTCAATACCAAACGCAGGCGACACTGATAGATTAACAATTTTTTGCGATGCCGGATTCACGCCGCCGCCAACAAATCAAAACGGAGTATCAATAATTCATGTTGATACTTTTGGTAGGTCAAGGGGTTATCCAACATACGCAACAAAGAGCCTAAGTCAATGCGTAAAAGTCATGTATGTCGAAAAAGATATGCCTTATGTTAGTGAAACTACTGGCAATGAATTGCGTTTGGGAATCACTATTGATGGTGGAAAAACTTCTCCCACTTCGGGCTTTGCGCAACAACCTCCCGATGAAAGCACCACATTTAGACTGCATGTAATTGACCCAGTATTTGATGAATTACCAAGCGGTTCTTTACCGCCGGAATATGACGCTACAACAGGATATGCTTCAAGTGTGCAGATAATCGGCAACGGTATGTATCGTGTGCAAGTGCCGACGCAATACTCATCGGAAGCAAGACACATAACTTTTGATGTGGATTATGATTATTTGATGGGAATAGTGCGCAGAATGAATAGCGACATTGAGCCACTTCTACTGCAACAGTCTGAAATAGGAAACAACGGAAACTTATTTGGAACAACATATCCCGACATAAACAAAAATGAGCATAGCGCATTTCCATTGGGTATATCCGTTGATGGGTTTGCAGGTGTTCAAGCAGAAGAAATTGTGCGCAGATATTATTATGCGCCAAGAATAAAAATCGTTGATGATTTGATTTATCAGCCTGCTACAACACTAACTTTTACTGATACACACATTGATTTGACTTCTGAAACGCTACACATCAGCGATATTACTTGGAAAAAGAACCACCAAGAGATTGATACCGTGTCTTTGAATCTTGAGCGCATTGCAAAACATTACAGTTATGGCTTCGCAGGTCTATTCAAGAGTATTACGGAAGGAGGCGGTAGTCCTAACAAACCACCAAGACCTACACCGCCTCCCCCAACGATACCGCCTGTGCCTGTTGTGCCTCCTTTAGGCGGCGGTGGTTTCATTAGACCTATTGGTGATTTATTTAGTAAAGCAAGGGGCGCAGACTCAAGCACGCAAGGGTTTGCCGGTCTATCATCAAACTTACTCGGCTCAAGTGATTATAGGGGATTGAAAGGAAAAGCAAACTTCGCAAACGATGTTGGTTTAGCGACGGGTAGTTTTGGAGTGATAGGTCAAAATAGACCGTCTGCTTCATTATCTAACGATAGAGATATTGATGGAATCGAATCTTCTATGATGGCGAGCGAAGGAACAAGCACACAAACTGCTGACGGTTTCATACTCGGCGGTATCATTGACGCAGACGCAGGCGCACAAGGAGAAACGCATAGCAACAGTATCAATGTGCGTGTGCCTAATGATATAAGCGAAGGCGGGTTTGTTAGCGTTGATGCAGTAGTTACATTCGGTGGCGATACTTCAAGCATTGCAGAATTAGCAACGACAATACTTTGCGCAGAAACAAGCGACCAATTCACACAGACTACGAGAATACAAGGAAATACACTCGATGGCGAAACCCTAAGACGCACAGTAAATCTTGTCAATCCAGTCGCTATCAACGGTTCAAATGTGGCGGGGAATACAATAAAGGTAACAATATCAAGAAGCCCTGCGCAGGGTCAAGATAATGCAGGGTTTTCTTCTGTTGTTATCCATTCAATATCGGTAAAAATGCGAAGATACAGTAATAGCGGAAATGCTCAAAGTAATAACTTCAAGCCTTATTGAAGTGGTGCGGGAGAGCAGATGAGGAAAAGAAGCAAAAGAACCAAAACACATTTAGAATTGAGGTTGCTCTCCCGCACGCAATCTATCCTTGCTTAAACTCTCTAATAAACCCACTGCTTGCGTAAGTCTTTCAATCGTCGTGCTATTGTTCTACCCACACCCTTAATCTTCATCAAATCCTTCTGTGTAGTCTTTGCCTTGAGCAATTCCGGTAGCGAACCATACTGCTTCATTATATCAATTGCAATCGGTTCTGTAATTCCTTGAATAGAACAAAGCGCACGCAGTCGTGGGTCATCGGGAGGTTGATTTTTAGGCACTGGTCTAAATTTACCACGCATTGCGCTGTTCATATTGAGAATAGCAAGCCATTCAACAAACTCATCCATGTCACTAAACTCGATTAGGCGAACCTTTGGGAATTGAGAGTATAGTGTCATCTTAAATGACTTGATGACTCTTTGTTGGCGCAATACTTCTCTTGCCACTTCCTGTCTTTTCGGTTTGCGCCCTTTGAAATAAGGTTTGAGTGTAGTGTTATACACTGCAAGTATGGGGTATTCAACCGCTTCGCATAATTCTGCTAACTGATGTTTGATTGTGCGCCCATTACGCCCGATGCCGAGAATGCTACGGTATAAATCGTTGATTTCTTTAGCCTCTATTCCGTAATCGCCTATGATGTAATCACCTGTGCGCAGTCTTTTGACTACACACTGCCCCTTCGGGTCTGTTTTGCGATTTCCTACTTTGACAAACAAACGATGAAGAAGTTTTTCGTTCTCCCTGTCGTCTGCCGTTATCATCGGCTACCTTGTGCGCAGAACGGGTATTTAAGCAGGGGTTTCAGTAAAGTGGACTTTCTGCTAAAGGTTCGTTCAAAACCCAACGCAAACTTTTGATTACACCACGCAAAGCGTTATAGTTTCTTATCGCCCTGCGCATTTCTGTTTGGTCTGCGTAACTTCTATCAGTCAAAATTTGAAGCCATCTATCTCTTAACTTAGATGCTTCTTTCAGCATATCTCGTATTTCGTTATCATCTTTCACAGAACCAACACCCTTTACCGTTGCACAAGTTATGTTTTTTATACCATAGTGGGGAAGGCGCATGTTCGTATTTGCGCACTGCACCCGCTACATACTTTCTTGTTATCGCCTCGTTGTAGTCTTGCCAATCAAGACCTTCTATGAACAAGCATATTTGGTCTGTTATTTCATGGTTTTCTTCGTCTGACAATGCAGAAGGTGATGCGTAAAACGCTAACTGTCTGCGCATTTCTTGAACAAGTGCTACTCGGACATGATGTGGTGGGTTGCTAACTTGTATCGCTCTTTCAAGACAAGTCGGTAGTGCGCAGACACCATCAACAACACCCATTGATTTGCCTTCACCAACAAACGCAGTCTGTTTGCGCACAGGCATTGGATTGTCTTTAGCCCACTTTACCAAATCAAAGCAATCATTTTCCGCAAAAGTGCCTTGAAACGGACACAAATGTTTGTATTCCGGTAATGGTTTTACAGGAATAGGAAAATCGAAAGGGTTGTCTGCAAACTCTTGCGCAGGGATTGAAACCGCCCACCTACCACGCTTGGGGTTGTATGTTCCCGATACTCTTGTTAGTTTTTCGGGATAACCGACTCCATCAAGACTACTCAATCCTTCTGCCATCTTCCTTTGGTAACGGTCAAGATGTAAAGCCCATTCTCGGCCTCTTACGGGGCGTTTGAAGCATTGGTGGATATGAAACCCCCTGCCAGTCGCTACAAGCCTCACAACGCCGCTTAAACGATGAATTAGAGCAGAAACATCGGCCTTTACTTCTTCCATAGTGAAATCGTCGTTCATATCGAAATCCCACCATGCTCTATCCATGACGGCAGAATCGTAATTTCCTGCTTCATCAAAAGAAAATAGCGAAGTGTAAATCGAAGTCTTGCCGTTTAGTCTGCGCACATACTCAACAAAGTCTTGCATGTTATAACAAAAGGTTCTTTTCAAACCCACTTGTCGAGGGAAGTGTAGCATACAAATCAACCGAAATTAACTGTCCTTAATAACCTCACGGTGGCCGCAAAACTTGCATATAGCGATTCTCTCATTTCCAGTTTCAATGTCACCAGTCAATAGAATCATAGGTTTGCCTTGCTCGTTACTAACTGTCATTTCACCATCACATTCTGCGCAAATAATCATAACCATTCAGCCTCCGAATCAATACCATACTCTTTTTTTACTTCAAGTATTCTTTTCTGCGCAATAGATATGTATTTCTCGTTTAACTCGCAGATAATACTCTTTCTCCCGTTCATCATAGCAACAACGGCAGTCGTTCCAGAACCACCAAAGGGGTCTATCACAGTGCCTCCAAACGGACAACCTGCAAGGACACAAGGCTCAATCAATTCGGGAGGGAATACTGCGAAGTGTGCTTCGGGGTATGCTTTAGTGGCGACAGACCAAACACTGCGCTTTCTGCGCAAATCAAAAGAAAAATTCTTACTTCTTTTGAACAAATCATTGTCGTTTCTATCACCGTTAATACCGTTTGACCTTGAGCCATTTTGATAATTTTTCCGATTAGGGTTAGCAACGGGTTCTTGAATCGCCTCCCAATCAAAATAATACTTTGTCTTTTTGCTCAAAAGGAAAATATGCTCATGGGATTGAACGCACCTATCCTTTACGGGTTCGGGCATACATGCGGTTTTGTTCCAAATTATATCTTGTCTTACCAACCAACCGTCTTTTTGTAGCGCAATAGCAAGTTTGTGAGGTATCATAAGAAGTTTTTTGTTTTTGTATGTATCGCCTATGTTCAGCCAAACAGTGCCGTTGTCTTTGAGTATTCTGCGCACTTCTCTAAATATCTCAACCATCTTTTCAATATATTCTTCGGGGGTTTCTTCTGCGCCGATTTGACCCTCAATGCCGTAATCTCTCAAAGAATAATAAGGCGGCGATGTTATGCAACACTGAACATGCTTATCGGGCATCTTCTTCATCAAATCTAAACAATCACCTTCAAGAATTTGATTCACCATTCAACCCCCGTCAATTCTGCTTCACACTGCGCCGCAAAGTCGCACCATTGAGGGCAAAAATAATCAGACCATGACATAGGACTTTGATGCGCCTTCAACCCCTCGACTGCTTTATCAAGTGCCTTTAGAAATGCGTTATGACTGCGCTGATTAACCTTTTCCACAATAAGTATTCCCTTTTCTTTACCAAGCATAACTTGCCTCTTGGAGTCATTGACCATTTTCATTACAAAATCTAAGTTATCACAGTCCGGCGCAAGATAAGCGAAGTGCGTGATTGGTCGAGTTTCACCCATCAATCTAAGCATGTGCGCATAATAGCATAACTCCCTGCGTGTGCGAGATAATTTACCATCATTCATGTTTCCTGTTTTTAACTCATAAATACAAAGACCGCCTTCGGGGTGTTCAAGCACTGCATCAATCAAACCAACAAGAACAACATCACGCTCGGCATCATACACCGCACGATATTCTTCATACTCTATCGGTTTAAAGTTTTCAAGACCCCATAAATCAATCCGTTGTTGCTCAAGATTTACTAACTCATCTATCCCTTCTTCGTGGACTTCAACGGGAATCAACGGCGCAAGTGTGCTTTGTCCTTCCCAGTTATCATAAAGAACTTCAAGCCCAGTATGTATTCTTGAACCTCTTTCCATTTCGGGAGTAGCAGGCATTCTCATATCTTTGAGGATAACCTTCTGATACCAAAACTGTCTTGCGCACTTTGAATATGTCATAAAAGACGACTTACTCAATTTGAGTATCTTGCCTTCTTCTGTCGGGTCATAACTTGAATTGGCTTTCAATTCTTCAATTGACATTTCGGAAGGGTCTTTCATTCTTCTTCGCCACCTGCTATGTCTTTTTGACAAGCGGGGCAAATAGTTGGTATTTCAATCCCTTCAAGCAAAGGAGTATTCACTGTAAATTCACAATGCACGCATGTTTTAGAGTCAAGCATACCTTGCTTGTCAAGCATACGGATAACTACCATATTGAGTTTATCTATTTCGTGAAAACATACCCTAAGCATTTGATTCTGTTGCTCAATCATTTCATTTTGAGCATCAACCAAATTTTTGATTTGCTTCGTTGTCGGCTTCTTAGCATCTCTCGCCATAAATATACCACGCATACTTCTTCCTATAAACCCATTGCTCACAGCCATTGCATAGTGTCTGCGCCGTTGAGGGCATTTTCAAGAGTAATGACATTCCAACCCATGACCTCATAGTAAGGTAAAACTTTATTGTAAATGAACCGTTCAGCGATATGACGATAGCCGATTTGCGCAATGCCTTCGATTTCCGAAGGGTCATCAAATGCAATATATGCGCCGTTATCATCAAGTGTCGTCAAGAAGTAGTCGTCTTTGCGGTAGCCTTTTCCTAAGTGGGTGTTAGCCCAATGCGCACCTGCTCTCGCTTCTCCGAGAGTAGTGTATTGGTTTAGATTTTTACTTAACTTTGCCTTGATGCACAAATCTGCAATCGGAATTTGTTTGCGCACAACACTGCGCAGTAAATCTTCAATTGAAGAAGTGATTTCGCTTTCAGTTTTATGTTGCAAAATTCCTGTAATCACGGAAGATAGCGCAGTCTTACAAGCCTTCGGTAATCTGCCCTGCTTCATTTCAATGCCCTTGACATAGATTTGCGCAGGATGGAAAACACCATCAGTCCATGACACACTGCCTGCGTAGCGGTTCTTAGCCATGATTAGGAAAGTATCACACCACTTTTCAAACTCGGTTTCGATAGGACTCATGCGCTGATTAACTACGCCTAATAATTGAAGTCCTTTTTCGGGAGAATCAACATCGCACATGATAGAATCGGTGTGTCCGTAGCGCACTGTGCAACCTAACTCATTTGCAATATCACGCAGTCTGAAAAGTGTTTGGCGGGAAGTGTATGTTATTGCCGCCGCAATATCGGGATGATAGAAGCCACACTTTGAGTCACCTGCTACCCCATACATAGATGCGACAAGGGATTTTGTTGCGTATTGTAATGCGTCATACCTCTTGCGCTCTTTTTCTGTCGGCGCAGATTTCATCTGTTCCTTGTATTTGTTGCGCAGAACAGTCATGTTATCCATCTGTCTGCCAAGCAAACCAGTTTTGTGTTTATGGAACATGACACCGTTGCCGCAATCAAAGCCTCCGCCGAGAGTAGTCCAACAAATGTTATGCAGTTTCACATTACTGTGATACATCGCTTTAATATCCATGATTCCTATGTTTCTATACACACCAACAACGGGGTCTTGAATATCTGCGCCTGTGTAGTCCACCTTCTCAAACTGTGGCTTGCTTGGTATTTGTTGGTGAAACTCTCTATCACGCAATGCGAGAATCGGAAAAATCTTGCTAACATAAGGCGTAGTGCGTATGTCACACTGAACAATGTGCTGAATCGCAGTGAAATAGTCAAGTGCGCCAACCAAGTCATCTAATTTAGGCAAAAGGCGCACATCTTGCATTGCGTAGTCAAGATATGTTCCGAAGTCGTTGTAATAAGTGTCGTGTCCGTCTTTTAACTCAACCTTTGTTTCACCCAAACAATATTCTGAAACTGCGCCTAATCCCATCGAAGGCAATTGTCCGTTCTTCAAAGTCCATAACTTCTTGAAAGCAATCATCAAATCTATTGTGTTGTAGCCTGCAATCGGTTGCGCCCATTCCCCGAAGTCATAGCGCACTTTGCGCATAGGGGATAAAGAGCGAATATCAAGTTTATTTGCTTTGAAACGCTTGAACAATTGTTGGCAGTCTGCATTGACTACATTCCAACCTGTCAGTATGTCGGGGTCTTTTCTGCGCATAAACTGGGCGAAGTATTGTAGCAATGACTTTTCATCTTTGAACATTTTAATTGGTCTTTCGCCTTTGCATATCTGCAACCCTTCGGGGTGTTCTTTACATTCAACATGGTCGTAAAGACCACTTTCATATTCGGGGTGATGCGCCAATACAAACTCGCCTTCAAAGGAATCATGTATGACGATGATTGTTATTTCGCCACTTTCGGTTTTCCATTCCATGTCAAAGAACCATGTCCTGTGTTCATACATCGGGATATTGACATTGTGTTCAACAAGAACCCTGTTAGTATGCGCAATGTTAGCCTCCCATGTGCGCATCTTTTTTGCGGTGGCTGAAAGGTCGTCGGTAGTTTGGAAAACAACCCTGCGTAGTTTCTCTCCGTAAAGTCCTTCATAACCCTCATCGGGCAACACTGCGAAGGGAGGGGTCAATTTACCTATGTCACTTTCCTCAACATAACAAAAAGGACTGCAAGAGTATTTGCTTTCGGCACGCTTGCCATCTGCGGTTCGCCATCGAACCACTATGTCATTCTTCTTCGCTCTTTCCACTATCAAAGTCAAGCCTCCAAATATTATGATGTGCTATGTCGTTATAAACCCATTTATGCAGACAGTCTTTTACATCATCAAAGGACTTGACTTTCTTGTAGCCAAGAGAGGTAACAACGCTTTCAAGGCGAGTCATCTTGATATTTTCCAAAGGGTTTAGAATTGCTATTTTTGGAATAGGTAGTAAAGATTGATTTCTTTCACGCAACAAGTGCTTGTGTAGTCCTTTACTGCGCCATTCTTTGCGCACATAGGTATTACCAACAAACACGCAGTCGCCAATCACCAATGAGCCTGTGTATGCTATGGCTTGATTATCCTTCGATGTATCAATCAGAACCCAAAACTCCATGTCGTCATAGAAAGCGGGGTAGCCTTTTTCCGATGCTCTTTGCAACGGTGAACCCCATAGAACCTCAAGCGATTCGTGCTTATCTACAACAACAGTGTTAATCATCTTTTGCGCCCACCAGTATTTCTTGTTTCTATACCGTGAGTCTTTAGCCATTTGAAGATAGTCATTGGTGAAACTGCGCATTGTTTTGCAATGTCAGCCATGCTTCTATCCTTCTTGACATATTCTTCAATGAGCCACGATTCATTGCGGTATGTCTTTTTAGAATCTAATTCGTGCGTTATGTGCGCCATGACATAATGCGGCTCTCCGCAATCAAGACACACGGACTTCTGCCCTTCGCCGTTCTCTATTTCTATATTCAGTATCGTTTCACATTCTGCGCATTTGTAATTTATCGTTATCATTTTACTTCATCCTTATGTATTCATACGGCGCACTATTATTTCGCTTATACCGTTTGATAAACCCCCATCGTTCCATAACAATCATCAAACCTCCTATGTGGTTTGCGGTTACGGCATTTTGGGGAATCATAATTTTATTCATTCTATGTGCGACCACTGTTGAGTTAAGACTCTCGCCTATCTTCATCTGATACTGTATTGTAGCCAGTAGCGCAATCTTCCTGTTGAATTTGCGCATAGACATTACTTCGCCGCATATAGCAAGGAGTTCATCAACCTCGTCTTGCGACAGTTTTTCAAATGAACGACTGCGCAAAGTCCGAGCAAAGTTAGGCTCGTTTTTTATCTTCTCTTGAATATTAATTGGTGGCATGAACAGACTCCCTTTGGAAAACACAACCGCCCTCAAAGGATAGTCGCAAAGACATGCCTCCGCCATGTGGTGTTAAGTCAAAGAAGGATAGTATGACCTCTCCCTCGACTGTGCGCAGAACATTATCTAAACCCCCTGCAATCGGATATAACTTGGATTCATGGCTTGGGGAGGAAGGAGTCATCACCAAAACAGTTTCGGTCTTGCCCTTGCCTTCTGCGCCAACAACCAAATGAAGATATTTATTGCGCAAAAAGAAAGAATAATTCTCAACCTTCTGTCCGTTCATAGAACCACTTTCGATAGCAGAACAAAGAAGGTCTGCGCCGATATGGGATTTGAAAGATTCGGGAACAACATCGCCGTTCTTCAAAGTGTAGCCGTTAGGATTCTGTTCTATTGTGTGTTCATAACGCATCTTGCTATCTTCACACCATTCAGTAATTGTCTTTTTGGTATGCGAAAACGCTTGTGCTTGACTACTACTTTGTAGCGTAGTTTGCTTTGTCGCAGAATTAATTTTTAGTTTGTCGTCTTTGTGGTTTAGAGCAATCAAACCGGAGTGTTTTGATAGTGCGCCGAGCAACAATGAAATGTCGGCTACTGGCACTGTTCCTTCGTCGTCTTTGTTCATAATGTCTGCGCTGAAACAAGATATGCTTGAAGTGCCGTCACGCACTATGTTAAATGTGCGCACTTCACCGTTGCCGATGTAAAGGATTGTTCCTTTGACTTGCGGAATCATTTTTCCGTTTATGTTAGCCATTCTTTGTGTCCTTTTTAGAAGGGTCACTAAATCTTGTTTCTGTATCTCGACTCTCGCCATGATAAACCATACTCCTATGCAGTTATAAACCTCACGACTCAATAATTTCAATCACTTGTCCTTTTTGATTTTTCATTTTGTTTAGTATTCTTTCACACTGCGCACAATGCGGGTATTTGTCTTTAGCATTCAAAGGAACATTTTCATGTTTCCCTACTGACGGGAAGCCACGACAAAGAAGGTATGAATATTTGCCATCGGGCGTGCATTCAACCGCATAGTGCAGTCTTGCTGAACGCCCTTGCATCTGAACAAGTTTAATCTTCTTAGGCTTCTGCGCCAATCAATCAGCCCCAAGTCAAGAAGGGCAGGCCGTTCCAAACGACTTCGCCATCCTTGACTGACAGGACTGTGTGCGTAGTGCCTAAATGTTCTTGGTTAAACCCTTTCATTTCTTCAATTGAGCATCGGATTTCCCATGCGCCGTCATCGAGGCTTGCGTCGGGCTTTACACCTGCCGCAAGGTCGCCTTTCTTAGTGTAGCGAGTAAGCCATAACTGCTGACTGAAAAGGCGCATTGTTCCCTTTTCCCATTCCGGTTCTTCACCAATCTTCATAAGACCCTTTTGACCGTTGCCAATATCTGCAAACTGCTTCTTGTCCTTCAAGTGGAAGGTGAAAAACACTGCATCAACAGGCAATTGGTGGCCTCTATTGGCAATATCACGGAACAATTGATTGCGAATACGCCATTCCGCTTGATTGAATTTGTCACCATCTTCGACATTTACAGGGTTTTTTGAACGGTTCATTAGAACATCAGTCATAGCATGTTCACACCACTTCAAGAAACTGCTCATACCGTCAAAGATTACTGCGCCTACTTCGCCGTCACGACACTTCTGCGCAACAATATTGATGAAATGCCCCATCTTGTCAATAAGCGCAGTATAGTTTGTTGAATTATCTTCGTTGAAGATTGTGTCATCTAACTCATCATAAAGAGGAATGACAACAACATTCTCATCATCGGGATAGTTTGCCGCAACAGTTTGGGTTGCGCTGTTATCAACATCGAAGATGATTATTTGCTTGTCTGCGCCGACATGATTTCTTGCAAGGTCAATCGCAAGACCAGTTTTTGCAGTATTCTCTTTACCGACCATAGCCATGCGGATAACTTGTGTGCGCTCACGCTTTCTGTTAAACAATTCTGCGTAGTGCGCCCTCATATCACGCTTTTCGACTTTAGGTTCTTCTGCCTTATCTGCCTTCTTCTTTGCGTTAGCCCATGCGTTTGCCATCTGTTTCACCATCCTAAGTCTGCGCCTTCTTCTGCGCCGTTTTCATCTTCTGATACTTCAACGCCTTCAACGGAATCCATGACCCACCAACCGCTTACGCTCATACGAGGCATGCCAGTCGTTTTGTCAATCCAACCGCCACCGACTGCGACAACCAATGAGCCGACTGCGAAATCAACCTTTGATTCTTCTTCTTTTGAAACCCATAGGTCAATAGGCGCAATAGGAGAAGTAATGTCAAGGTCTGCAAGTGTTATGATGTAACCGCCTTGTTCTCTTGGGTCAATGTGCGCTACTTCAAGAGGTAGTGCGCAAAGAGCATCCCACTTTTCCTTGTCTGTCAGTGTTGAAAGCCAACCTTCAATGTCTGCAAGACCAGTCAAAGGTGTAGCACCGACTAAATCTTTGAGCAATCCGTCGCCGCCGTTGTCAAATGGCGCACTATCATACATACTGATTAGCGAATCATCTTGGCTGAATACGGAAACGCCGGACTTAGTGTAACCAACATCGCCAGTTTTACCGAGTTTGACCGGAAGGCGACCAGTGATAAATGTCGGGTGAATAGTCTTTGCATCTTCACCGTTGAAGCGAACCTTAATCGGTCTGATAGTCTTGTTGTCTGCACTGTTACCTAAGAATACGCAATCACGCATTGGTTCACTTTGCGCACGATAACGGCCATATCTGTAATTAGGGCTACCGGAAGGCCATGTCGGGGATGATTTGTCAGCAATCATAACGAATAAGCCTGTTCCATCTTCCAAATCCATCGCCGCTTTAGGCAGGGAATCAACATGCTTTTCTGCGCAAGCCACTTCAAAGGGTTGTTTAGCCTCAAGGGTTGGGTTGTGCGTATATGTGTAGCCGCCATTGACGGAATCGTGAACAAATAATGCGCAAACACCTTGAGAAACCAGTGCTTTGCGAGCATCTTCGTCAAGCCCTCTTAACTGAACCTTCATGTTTTCATATTGGCGTGCCGCAATGTCTTTTGTGCGTGGAACGCTAACAAACATGCCTTCAATGTTTTCGCAACCACTGCGAGCAAGTCTTGCAGTAATAACTCTCATTTCAGCCGCCGCCATTCTTAGGCACTTCATGTCAATATCCTCTTGGGATAGACCATTTGCTGATAGGTTTGCACTGTTAGCCGCAAGCACGCTTTCATGCTTTGCAAGCAGTGTTTCAACAGGGCATCCAACATTCTTTGCTACTCTTTCGATAATCTTTTCATCAACCATTTTTTCATTCTCCGGTGTATTTTGTCCTTAGTGTGCTATCCATATAAACCCAGTGGTTAGAGCGTTAGCATTCGGGTGAAATCCCATCTAACGATGTTCTCATCAACGCCATTTACTAAATCACGCTCACTAACTATGGCCGCCTCGACCACTTTAGCAACCGCATTTGGGTTTGTTGGATTATTTACTGCGTAGTCAAATACTGTGCGCACTACGCTACGCATATTCGTATTACCGAGCATTTTTACTGCTTGTTCCAAAGACTTCTCGGTTGAAGCAAGGCGCAAAAATCTGCGTGCATCGAAATCTCCACCAATAGATTCTAAGTAACGCCATGCGTTATCATTATCCATCCCGCATACTGCTTGTAATGCGCCTATCGCATTGCGCAAATCGCCAGTGTGAATATTGCAAATGAAATCAATCTCTTTTTCAACGGCATACCCTTCATGGCATGCAATCGAATGTAGGTAGTCTTTCATGTCTTGTTTTGCATGGGGTGCAAATGTGCGCACTTGGCAACGGGATTGTAGCCACTGCGACACTTTGCTCAAATCATTACAAGTTAAGATAAAATATGCGTCTGATGTTTCGATGACACCTTTTAGTGCGCTTTGCGCCGCAGGGGTCAATTGGTCTGCCTCATCAAGAAGAATAATTGTTTGCTTGTAGCCGTTCTGCGCAAGAGGAATCAAATCATCTTCGACAAACTCAATACCTCTCGTTCTTTTAGATGAAGCATTGAAGGTGTGCAAAGTGTAGCCCAAACTATGCGCAAGAATAGTCGCCAGTGTAGTTTTACCTGTGCCTGCGCCGATTGAATAAAATAGAAAGTGTTGCATAGGCGCATCTCCTTCAATTATTCTGCATATTTCTTGCACAATGGTTCTTTGACCGACAAAATTATCTATGGTCTTTGGTCTATACTTTTCCCACCAAATCATCTCATCATCTCCAATTCATCTCTATAATAATCTGCCATTTCGATTAGAAATAATTCATTTGCGCAGTCCTTGCATAACTGCTTTGGTTCTGATGCAAACGCATCTGCGCACATCATGCAAAGCAATCCTTTCTTTTTCAAGATGTATTTGACAATGCGCATCATCAGCAACCCACCATGTCATCATTCTTCTCCTGTGCTTCGTAGTAAGATTCTAATTGCGCATCCTTGTATGATTGATACGCCGCATCTTCCGCATCAGCCCTTGCTTCTTCTTCGTCATACCACTCATATTTGTCGTAGGCTAATTCTCTCACCCAGTCCAATAAAATTTCTGAACCCTTTTGCGTATCATCATGCAACAATTCGCATAGCAAATCAAGTAATTCTTCTGTATCAACATGGAATTTTATCATATCCCAAGCACTATCGAAACTGCATTCAGCCGCTATCTCATCTGCGTAGGTCATTCTTTTACTCTCCTATAAACTCACCATAGTAAGGCATTTGCGCAATTTTTTCATACGCTTCTTTTGGACTTAGATGTGGAAAATGCAATTTCCAAATCTGATTTAGAGTCATTCTTTTTCTCATTCTTCTTCGCCCCCTACCATTTCCTCAACAAACGGCCAAATCGCTTTTATCATTCCTAAAGGCGACATGCCGCTTGTATCAAGAGTTAAAACTCGGTATGGTTTGCGCATTTCTTCTTGCGACGGTCTGCTCATTGCATTTTCCGAGTAATGCTCAAGTCTATCCGGCTTTGCGCCTCTATCATACAGAACATTTGTGTTAGCCCTTAGTCGGATAAGAATACCTCCGTTACGCAAAATGTAATCTGCTTCGTTTGAATGGCGCACATCATCAATTATAGTAAAATCACAACCCCTGCGCTTGACTGCTTTAGAAAGAGCATCCACCCAATAATCCATGTGTATTATGTCACGCTTTGCTTGCCCCCACGCCTGCAACAAGGGTCTTATGGACTCTTTATGTTCTTCTTCATGCACCGATAACAAGTAACGGGCTGACGCAGAATCAACATTAGACCATATCATTTCGGATATTTCTTGGCGCAGTGCTTCTGCAAAAGAGTTAATACAAATCTGAACACCAACACCGCCGTATTCTTCAAGTTTTTGCGCAAGAAGTGTTGCAAGTGTGCTTTTACCAGTGCGCATTCTGCCTGCGATACCAATAAGCAAGGTCAAAGCCAACCCTCCCTTTTTTCAACAGTGGCTACAACCTTGCGACCTTTCAGTTTCAACCCATTAGGAAAACACTTAGGGCATGTTTTCAACGCCATAGCCTGCGCATCAGTCATGTTAGGTCTATGCTCAACAGGTTCGCCACAAGCGTATCTTGGGTTTGAAGTATCATAATTGTTAGTTCCTTTGTGAAGGTATCTTTCCGCCATGTTTGTAAGGAATATTACTGTCCTCTTAAACCCCACGCCTCTCACAAACAAGACACACCTTCATTTCCGGCATGTGCCTCATCTGCTTACACTTAGGACACCTTTGCGCATTTTCCTTCAATTCATTTGTCATACAGGAAAACGGCATTGTCAATTCAATATCTTCTTCTCTTTGAATTAAATTCCTATCAACATCAAAAACCATATTGCGCACAGTAAGACCATTGCTTAACTCAATCTTCGTATGACCTATCTTGATTACTTGCGCATTTTTACTAATCAAGGCCGCAAGGCTGGATTCGGAGGGAACATCACGGAACATACCTAACTCATGCAACGATTCTGCTACTTGTGAACGAGTCATACCGCCTTCACTATGGAACAGGATGCGAACAATTGTTCTGCGCAGTCGTGAGTTATTCTTTGCCACTACACCGTATGCACAAACATAAGGTATTTTAATCATCGCCCATTGCAAGGAACATTGACGCAGAAAAAGAGGAATCGTCGGTTGTCAGTATTGGTTGAGGGTTTTGCATTGCTTCTTTAGCCAAAGCCATGTAGTAAAACGGCGCAAATAGCGCATAGCAAAAATACCCATAAACAGGAGTTAAGAAAAATAGTAAGACTACAAATACATCTTCCATTACAACCACCCATCTTCATTCTGCTGTTTTTTCTTGACACCTTTCGGGAGAGAATCTTTGTTGGTTTTGCGCAGTTTATTAGCAACGACTTCATCTTGTCTAACTATTGTTTCCCAATGTAAGTCATTGTTGCGCACACCAAAAGGTCTTGGGGTTTCGTCACTCTTTTTCTTCTTTGGGTATGACATTCTGCGTATTGGTTTGTGCGCATACGCAATCATAGCATGTTGATAATCTTCGGGAACATTAGTGAAAGCCTTAGCCAGTGTGCGCCAAAGCGATATGTCTTTGTTGTTCTCTTTGAGGAAGGAAAGCATCAACGGGATAGGCACTTTGGAACACTCGCCAAACGCTTTATTTCTATCACGCCATCTTAGTGTTGCGTCTATGTTCCGAGCATAGTCTTGTTTTTTGAATATACCGTCATAAATAACTGCGTCGTTTTTCTTGATGTTTGGGGGATTCTCGCAAACAAAGACCATTCTGTGCGCAATGTAAGGCAACCAAGCAAGACATTCTTTTGCTTTAGGATTTCTTTCATGAACAATGACTGTCAAATCCTTTACTTGAGGGTTGCAAGAAACATAACCGCCCTCGACAAAATTGCCTTCACGGTATTTTTGCGCATCATGCGTGAAAATGAGAACGCCCATCCCAAACACCTGCTCGTCTATATTCTTTCACGCCGTTTTTTTTGCGCCCTTCAAGTGCGCCTTTGCTTTCAAGAATACGCAGGGCTTTTGCAACCGCATACACATTCATGTGCATGTGTGCTTGAGGCAACGCTCTAATTGCTCTTGGCAACAAGGCATCTGCGCTAAACCATTTATCGGTCTGTTCCCAATCTCCGATTGCTCGCTCAACCGCATGCTTTCTGTATGACTTGCTCATAGTATTACCCCCAGTTCATCGTCGGCATAGCATTCTTGACATAGCCTTGCCTGTGTTGGATTTTCCATTGTTGCGGTAGTCAAGTAACTATCTTCAATGTCAATTTTAACCCCACACTTTTCACACGCAACAATCATTTTTTACCCTCCTTCGCAAGAGTTTCAAGAACCCTCTCAAACTCGGCTCTTATGGCCGCATCAGAATGACACCAAAAGGAAATAGGATTATCTCTAAAGATTTCCCATTTGCGCATGTGGTAATCGTCAAATGGTTTGTTCGGGAAGAACCATTCCATAAACTCGTTAGCGTTTGTCCGACTGCTTATGAATCGCATTGCGCCAAAGAAACTTTCTGCATTCATTGTGTCTGCCCCCAGTCACCTGCAACGACCAACAACGCTTCTTCTTGCGCCGTTCTTATGCGCAGGTAGCCGACTATGTTAGGGTCATCTTCAACATGGATGATGTTTGATATTCTTGCATGTCTTGTCACATGCTCAACATGGTTTGGAGTCCAGTCATCGTCACAAACTACAACGCTTGTGAAATCTGTTACGCATTCAAGTCCTTTAGTCATTCAATAACCTCCAACATTTTGACTGATTGTAGCGTGTAATTGCCTGCTTTCAAATATCCTTGCACCCATGCAAACACATATTTGATTTCGCCGGTAACAATTTCATCATGCGACCAATTACCGTTTTCATCTGCAAATTTCATTTCAAACTTCGTCATCATCTGATTCTTCCTCACACATTTTGATAAACGCATCGTTCATATAAACCCACCGGCTAAAACGCTTGAATTGATGCTCGCTTAGATTCCACATTTCCCTAACCACTGTTGCACTGACACGGTATCTGCCACTGAACCAACGCAGACCATCCGTTGTTAGCATTCCAACCAAGCCATCGTCAAACATTCTTTGCGCTATTTGAGGAAACTCCGATTCGGGAATTGGTCTTGCTATCAATTGGTTAAAGTGCGCACGCCACTTTACAGGTTCGCCTTCATTCATCTGTGACCACCCTCATGTAACCGCAATATAC
>TARA_R100000231_G_scaffold74471_2_pt1 | contig 19628 bp, 23 predicted proteins | sample TARA_R100000231 | Tara Oceans TARA_R100000231 (sample SAMEA2620565) | marine metagenome | biome: marine biome (ENVO:00000447); feature: surface water layer (ENVO:00002042); material: "saline water (ENVO:00002010), including plankton (ENVO:xxxxxxxx)" | depth 5 m | reverse complement strand
CTCTTTATTTACGCCGTAGTATGCTGCACGATAATGACTCGCTTTACTATTAACAGGAAATCGCTTTAACAATCCTTCTTCGTTAGCCCAGCCCGTGTACTTTTTATTTTGAATTTTAAAAGTAACAGCTTCTATGTAACCACCGCCAACGTTTTTCTGCAAGTCTTTTAGTTCCCATGCAACGTTTTCGTGTTTTTCTACCTTACCGTCAGGTTGAATTGTAATATACGTTTTAGTTTTGTTAGCCATAATTTATCCTTTCTCGCTAATCATATATAATATTACGATAAATTTATTACAATATATACAATTAATTTACTAAATTTGATGGTATTTCCATAGAGTTTAGCTGTTCAAATAAATATTGATTAACGTAAAAGACGCAAAACTTACCTTTATCGTCTAACATAAAATGCATGACTTTATAATCTTCTGACTTTCGTGTTTTCTTTATCTCAACTACAGGGTAATTTATCTTATCACTTAGCTGTACAAATTCTTCTGGCGCATAGCCATGGTTAAAATTCTTTTTATTGTGTTCGTTTAATAGCAAGAGGTTATCTTTACTCGCATATGTTATACCGCTCATCTGCTTCCTTTCGTTTTCTTATTATATACTCAATGAAAAACGACTGATCCTTTATCTATTAATTCTAAAGAAAAAGGATACTCAGGCATCTTCTTTGACTTATTTGGTTTTATGTTAATATCCATAATGTAACTACATTCATGTATTACATTAACAGTGCTCATAATACGAGGATATGCTTCAGGTTTATCGTATTCCTTAAATTGAAATACTTTTACCTTATCATTAAAATCCATGTATGTAACACTAACGTTACATTCGAATATGAAAGACATAGATAATCTTTATCACAAAAAAATTGTCTAGTCTCGGTCTGATTTATGTAATATGTAATCTACCTTAAGGTACTCGACTTTCTCTATCCAACCCGCAGGAATAGCAACCACGCCGCCTCCATGATTGTCGCCCTTGTCAGTACACCAAGAACGCATGACAACTACTTTCTCACTGTTGTCTACGATTAAATAACCCACCTCTTGGCACGTTGCAAGAGGTGCGTCTTTAATATCTTTTATATCAAGCCAACCAGTTTCCATGTCACGTGCGTCTTTCCACGTGACACGTACCATCGGTCGTTTTGTTATATCATAATCTAATTCAGAAGATGTCGTGATGCCGCCCCCTTTATTTGTGTATTTAAGCTTACACTATTTCCGGCGCTTTGGCCCCTTCTATATGCTTCGTTTGACGTAACATTTGAACGACTTCTACCCGAACTTAGACGAATTCCAGCTTTTTGTAGAAAATCTTCACATAAAGCTAGTTCTGACTTATACAAAGCTGGTAGATTGTTTCCAGACGACTTGTTTTCTAACTTGTCGCTGCCATCGTCAGCCATTTTCTGTGCCGCCAAAGTATGTATTCGAGATACAATTCGATGCGCACAACCAAGCTCGAAATTACGCCTAATCTTATTGATCGTCCGTTTATCGCCTGGAATCGGTAAAGTGTGCTCTTCACTTAGTTTCTTAACTGTCTTAATAAGATACTGAGTCATCTCTCTCGCTACTAGTTGATTATGAGGTCTACCGATAATATTATGCTCGGTAGCTGTTTTATACTTATCATCTAACTTATTCGTGTAATAGTATTTACAGAAATACAATTTACAGTTAGCTGAGTATAAACTCTTAATCCACTCGTCACGAAGAACTTCCATAATCTTAGTTTGCTCTATGTCTTGGAACTCATCGTTAGTTCGAACATCGGACATACTGAGATTATATTTAGACAATAACTCTAAAGCACGTTGAGTAGCTAGTTCTGCTTCTTGCTCACTAGCGCCCTCGTCTTGAGATAAAGCAATAAGCTTTGCTATCTTGCTTTTTATATTTTCCATACTCATAGGTTTATCCTTTCTTCTGTACTTATTTTATAATATAAAATTTTAGTTATCATTAATACAGTAATTTTCTTTATTGATCAAAAAATCTCTTATTTTATCCCACCCTTGCGCTAAAGATAAATCTTTTAAATTTTTATAAACAACGCCAGAATTAAGCTTCTCTGCTTCGCCACTGTCGAATAAAAAAACTTCTTTCGATACTTTTACTAGAAGAAATACCGCACCTTTATTACGGCGAAATGATCTGTGCCATGCGATTTGTTCTACTGATACTTTCGTCCTACACTTACTTGTTTCATGTACAGGTTTATCGAGATACTTACCTTCAAGCCAACCTGTTAATCCTTGGTAACAATAAAACAAATCTGGTATTCCTCGTTCTACTGCAGTTTCAATTCTTTGTAAAAATATATCTGGCCATTTCTTTCTGCAAGATGTCCATAAATTTTTTTCACTCACTTAATCTCTCCCCAACTGGCTCCTCTTTCTACGTCTACCTGTAAAGGTACATTTAACTTTACTGCATTTTTCATTAAGTGTACAACTTCTTTTAATTTTTCTTCTCCCTCTTTGCTTTTAGGCACAGAGAAATCTAACTCATCATGTATCGTTAGTCCTATGTCCATAACTTTGTTATCCCATACTTCTAACATCGCAGCTTTTGTAACATCAGCAGCTGACCCTTGTATTAAACAATTCAAAGCTTTATGTGTATATGCTCTTTTCAATGGCAAATCTTTATACACTTCTTTTGCTTTTTCATAAGGATAAGCAGGTTTACCAAAGTTATCCCAACCACCTGGCTCGTACAAATTAAAATGTCTGCGTCTACCTAATAATGTTCTAATGTATCCACGAGAAGAAGCGAGTGCCACAACTTGATTATTCAATGCTTGAACGAAAGGCACGTTACGATGATACTTCTCAAATAACATTTCTGCGTCATCATACGATAGTCCTAATTCTGCTGCTAATTTCTTTTTTCCCATGCCATATGTAAGTCCAAGATTTATAGTTTTTGCCTGTTTTCTCTTGATTTTTGCCATGTTCGCAACCATCGTATGAAAGTCTGTAGATGTATCATTTTTGTACTGATTTTGTGCCAACTTTGCTGATTCATTATTCGTCTGACTTGCAAAGTGTACAAGAAGTCTAGGCTCTTGTTGTGCGTAATCTACACATACCCATTCGTGTCCATCTTCAGGAATAAATAGACCTCGCACCAAAGGTGCTAACTCAGGGTCATGCGCAGGCACTTGTTGTAAGTTAGGATGTGATGAACTAAATCTACCTGTAACTGTTCCTGTAGAATGTAATTGACTATGTATTCTACCATTTACTGATTTCTCAATAATCATGTTTTCAATAAATGTACTTCTCAACTTGTACAGTTTACGCACTTTTAAAACTAAACCACTCAAGTTATCTTGTGCACTCTCTAACCAGTCTTGTGTAAATGATGGCGAGCCTTTTGCAGTTCGCAAGAAAGTTATGTTTTCTTTTTCATATGCTTTCGCAATACTTGCATTAGCCCATACATTTACTTCTTGACCTGCTATCGAATTAAGTTCTGCTTGAACTTGATCTTGTTTTTTAACTAGCGTATCCCGAAGCTTCGCTGCTTTCTCAATATCAACACGAACACCTTTCTGTCTCATAGACAATAATAGAGGGATGAGCCTTGATTCTATCTTCATGACTTTCGTTAATTCCTCTTTCTCAAGTATCGGTAGTTGCAGTAAAAATACTCTCATAGTCAACTCAGCATCTTTCTCTGCGTAAGGACCAACGTATGACGAGTGTAATTTCCACAAGTTTTGTTTTACGTTAGCCCTCGCAGATACCATGCTTCGGACCGCATCTTCTAATAATGTTTCGTCTTTTTTCTCTCTCAAGTAATCGTATGATATGTTATCAAGAGAGAATGATTTTCTATTCTCGTTTATCAATGTTTCTGCAACTTGAATGTCAAATATGCTTCCTTGAGTATTTACTCCTAAAGTCGATAGCCACTCTAAATCATAGAGAGCATTCGCAAATACTTTCGTTTTAGAAGTCTCCAGAACGTTTTTTAAATACGATATGATTAGTTCTTCAGGAAGATTACCGCCTCCTTGATGGCGTATTGGCAAGTAACACATTCTATTATGCTCATCGCATAGAGATATGCCAACTACAAATCCATCTTTCTTAAAACCACCAGGTCCATTACTCTTTAGATTAGGGTCGTATGTTTCAGTATCTACAGCAATGTATTTAGAACTAGAATAATCAATTAATATTTCTCTAGGTTTCCAATCGCTGCTAGGCGAAAATAAACTCATATCTCAAAGAACTCGTGTAAGAAATCGCTATCAGCTTTCCAACCCTCAGTACAGTAAGCTAGATGATCAAGAAGATTATTAGCACTCGTACCCATGCTATTTCTAAAATCTTTAATGTTTAAAGCTCTATAATCATAGAAATCATTCTCTCCTGCTTTTACACATTCTAAAGCTTTATCGTGATCAGATTGATATAAATGACGAGAGCCAGCATTGATTACAGTAACTCCTAAGTCTAAATCCATTCTATAAATATCCCACATTAGTAGTGCGACATACGCACCTAGCATTGAGAAGTTAAAATTATCGTAAGGCCAACCTAGCCATAAATCGTTTGAACGCATATTAGCGATAACATTTAGTTTGTTCTCTCTAATAAGAAATTGAAAAGAGATAGTGCAAGGTACATCGTCAGTATCGTAAGGACTTTCTCTCCATATATTTATAACAGCTTGACGTGTATTTATATCGTCATTTAGTATTCTACACACGTACTGAAGTTGATCAACTATCTTAGGACCATATGCTCCTCTAAAGAAATAACCATCATCGCTAAATCTAGCTATGTTTTTAGAGAAAGGTTTTATTGTAGATAATTTATTATTTCCAGTAAGAATCCAGTGTGCCTCTGCTACCATAAACCTGTAGCCAAGTTCTCTCTTTTTGTTAGTTATAACGGGATATCTCATATCGCACATTGTCGTATGATTTATTTTTTCAAGTGTTTCTAAACCACGTGGTCTTGTCCACTTACCATGATTTATATCTTTAATAGCATCTAACCACTCATTGTCAGCGGAAAGTTTGACATCGATTCGTTCCATGGGCATTCTCCTTTCAAGTATCGTAATCTATTTATTATCGTATATACTTTTACGTCTATCATGCTACCTTCTTTAAATACATCGTAGCGAATAAAGTTAGACCTTTCTTTTAACATACCGAGAGATGATAAGAAGTTTTTATGTTCGTTATTATTACCGTACCATGAACGTCTGTATCTCTCTACAACTTTAGATATGTCACTGTATTCTTCGTGACGTTCTAGTTTTTTATTCTTATGCATGTTAATAACTTTACTGCTATCTTCAGGTGCACACCACACGTATAAAGTATTTGCTTCTTTTAATTTTTTGTACAACTCTTTAGGATTATATTCTGGACCATCTGCTCTTTCGTAAGCATAAGTTTCTTCTGATGGCCAATGTCTATCTATTACAACTAATTCTTTTTTAGCAAGTCTTATTGCTCTACGAACAGTTGCAGTATGCCATATCTCCATCTTCTTATGTATTCTTAAATGCATATATCTTGCTTTAAATTTATCGCATAGATATTTAGCAAGAGTAGTTTTACCAGTACAGTCTGCACCTTCTATTATAATTATACCTTTGATTATATCGCTTACATCTCTCATAAAAAATTATCTCCGATAAACGTATTTAATCTATTTTTATTCCACACTGTAGAAATAAAATCTTCTTTTTGTGCTTGAGCCAAATCATCTAAACCTTTATCTGACATGTACTCAATATCGTTATTTCTAATCTTGTAAGAATAACCAAATAGTTTTGTTTCTTCTAAATCGCCATAAGCTATGCAACCTGCGTCTGCTATCATTCCATAACGAACTCTCCACCAGCCACTACCTTTTATCGTATGATAGTGTGGAGGTATAAGTATTCCTCTTACTCGTAAGTATTCTTTATACAATTCTGGCTCTGTAATTCGTTGCTGACCTAGATTTACGTTACCATATCCTGTTACTTTCCAAGTAAAGTTTTGACGATTAAGCCAACTTTGTTTTTGTATAAGAGAAGCCATAATCCATTCTCTTTCTTTAGGACCATGATGCTCTAATGCAGAAAATAAACTGTTTCTCTTTTCTTTATAACTGTCAGTAACAGGTGTAGGATCCCAAGGTATTATTTCTTCGCAATCTATTCCTAACTGACTACTATCTCCACCATCGTACATTGGTGCTAATACTTTAAAGTTCCATTTCTTAAAACCTAGTTCTGTAATTAAATCTTCCATTTCTTTTTTATAAGGCTGTGCTTCGTCAAAGAATTTTTTACCTACAGAATTACCAGCTTTGCTTACTCTTTTCCATAATCGCCAATGGTCTTCACGTGCAAAAGTTCTACAACCATTAGGTATGTCTCTAGTCTGCCAATCATCTAATGCGATGTATGCGTCAGGTCTTTTTAATAAAGTGTAAAGACCTCCATATAAATAAGATGACGGTAAAGAATTAGGAGCAAATGCAAATACAACGACTTTATCGTATTCTGATATATCATCTCCAGGCACTACTACTCTATGATCAACTTCTATTCCACACTCTCTTAATGCTCTAGGCAAACAGTTTGCTGCTGTTGCTATTTCTAATACATTTTTATTAGTTCCAATACCTTTAGAGGTAAACCCTGTTACTAAAACTTTCATGACCACGAACTCCAATGTTTAAATGTTTTAAGCACTTGCTCAATATCTGGATGTTTCCAACCTTCTGGTTTAGTTACATCAAATTTAGAACGAGCACTTTCTTTTCTTTCTTTTTTCATGTTAGCATCTTGTACTTCTTTCCATGCTACCCAAAAAGGATAATCAAATATATAAGCAGTACCGAGTGCTACATAAACTATGTCTACTAAAGAATCTAAAATCTTTGCGTCATCGTCTTTCTCAACACCTTCTTTTAATTCTCTTAATTCTTCTTCTAGAAATTTAATCCTAAAGTCTACAATATCTTTATTATTCTTGATACCATGACGTCTAGGTAAATCAAACTTTTTATGAAATTCTTCTATATCCTTAAGCATTAAATAAATCTCCTGTTGCTGGTTTTCTGTAATCTATAAATTGAGAATCAACGTGGTATTTAGCATCTGTTTCTATCATAGCTTTTACATTTCTTGCAAGCCACTCACCTACTGGCGGCATTACACCTCTTGCTATTAAGCTAGGCCAACCTGATTTTGCTCCAGCAAATTTGTAATCTACTGGATATCCAGAGAAAGCACACAGTTCTCTTATACCTAAAAGTCTATCTTCTTCTGGATGTATTGCAAAACCCCCTGCTATTACTCCCATAGTTTGTTCTCTAGTCAATCTCCACTTCATAAATTGTGGTCTACCAATAACTCCTTTTCGTCCTTTAGTTGACCTTTTCCAAGTTTCCGGTGGGTTTAAACTTTCCCATATGTTTCTTAACGATTCTCCAGGTTTCGCAATCTTTACTAATTTCATTTCGTTGTCACTTAGTTTTCCATAATGTCCAGGGTCTCCGCCATGTTCTGCTTTAAACTCGTCTAATACATCGCCTACATTTGGTGATGGATTCCAGTTTGGTGCTGGAGGACTGAACTTACCTTTATGAGCTAAGAAAAAGAATCTTCGCCTAGTATGATTAAGGCCAGTGTACTGTCCATCTACCATAAGATGTGTAACAGCGTAGCCTTCTTTATTTGCTTTCTCTGTAAAATCTTTTATCATCGGTAATCCACCTGTTGGCGAATAAGCACGTGGAACTGACTCAATAGCGATAGCTTTTGGTTTTACTGTATATATTAAAGAAAATACATCACTCCAACAACTTACTCGTGGATCTGATTTCCAACCATCTGCTCCTTTACTTCCTGACCCTAGTGTGCTCCATGGCGCACAAGGTGGATTTCCATATATGAAATCTACATCTTTATAATCTCCTGTCGGCCAATTTTCTGGACCAACAAAAACTGGTATCTCTGGATAATTTAAACTAAATGTATCTGCGCCATATCCATCGCCTTCAAAGTGCGCTAGTACATTAAAATGTTTTTTAACTCCAATAGTAAAACCACCAGCAAATATGTAACTTCCTATTGCTTTCATAATACTCCTTTCATAAAATTAAGCTCTACTGTTTTTCTTAGATAAAATCCCCACCATGTTTCTGGATAAGCTTCTCCATCTTTGTAGTTTGGATTTTTTATATCTAACTTTATTTCTTCTACACTGCTTACATCAAAACCAGAACGCAACATCAATGCTATCCAATTAGTTTTTGTAAGTAAAGAATAATGATTCCTGTTATCTTCATGATTAGCTACATTGATAGCAGCAGGAACTTCTATATATGCTCCGCCGTCCATCTTAACTAATCTATTAAATTCATGTAAAGTTAAATAAGGAAAAGGGCTATGCTCTAATGCATGTCTACACCATAAAAAATCAAATTCTTCTTTTATGCCAGAAAAAGTCATGTCTATTTTTCTTATGTCATCTAAACCTTTTTCTTTGCAACGTTCTATATCTTTATCTGCTTTCGTTACTCCAACTAAATTAGTAAATCCTTTTTCTTTTAATAATTGTAAAAAGTATCCATCACCACAACCCATGTCTAATATCTTATCGGTTGTTTGTAAATTGTACTCAGCTAAAACTTTTCCTGTCATAGGTAATATAACACTGTAATGTAACTGAGATTTAGGTTCGTCATAGATGTCATTATCTATTTTTTGTAAAAAATATTTCATGTATTCGTTTATCATACTATATCCTATAACTGTATTCTGTTTGCGGATTTACAATAAATAAATTGTTTTTAACTCTTGTAATTCCAACATAAAAAACACGATGCTCATCATCGTCCTCTTGAACTAAGTTTTTCCAAGTCTTATAAGAAACATCTGTAAATAAAATAACATTATCTGCTTCAGCACCTTTGCTACCGTGTATAGTGCTTATTCTAATTCTAGGATTATCTTCATCAATATCTCCTGTTTTTTCTAATGCTTCGTAATAAAATTTATCTTCTTCCGGTATCATTTCTAATGCTTGTTGCCATGGACCTTGTGCTATCAATCCATGATGCATGACTAAAGTTTCTAATTCATACTGCTCGTTTTCGTCAATAGTTTTTAAATTCTTAAATCCTCTTTCTATACCTGTCCCTGTTCTCAAGCAAGAATATAATTTCTTAATTTCAGAATATACAAGTTTTTCTCCTTGATGTAATTTTTTCCAAGCACGAATACCTTGTACATGTTTATTAGCTTTGAAGCCACCGTATCTATTTTCGAATACAAACCCTTGATTTTTAAGAAACTTTTGTATAGGAGAAAGTTGATAATTGTATCGAGTAAGGATGAGCCATGACCCTTTCTTCATGTCTATATATTCTATTGACGATACATAATTTACCGTGCCTTCTTCTTTCTTGCTTTTCCACTCTTTATCAAATCTGTTTTTTATTCGTGAGCTTATCTTTATCGCAAGATCATATACTTTTTTAGGCAGTCTATAACTATAAGGCAATACTTCTACATTACCTTTTAATTTAAGAAATGTTTTTATATCAGCACCAGCCCATTTATAAATAGTTTGATCATCATCTCCTGCTATGTAAAGTTTATCAATATCTTGTGAAAGTTTTTGTACAACCTTCCATTGTAGTATTGTTAAGTCTTGCGCTTCATCTACAAATAAAACTTTTAATTTAGGAGGGTCGCCTCTTTCTAAAAACTCTTGTAGCATATCAGTAAAATCTAACAGACCTCTCTTCTGTTTAAATTTAATAAGTGTATTAGAAAACAATTCTTGTTCTTTCCAAGAATATTCAAATTCTAAGTGTCGCCACATTTCTTTTAAAGGTTGTAACGTAGCTCTAGCTAACTGATCGCAGAATAACATTTGATCGCCTAATTTAGTTCCTGAATGTACAATTTCTTCTTCGTCAACTCCACCGCTCATTTCTATCTTTAATAACTTTTTAAATTCTGTAATGTGTGTACCTTTAAAAACTTGCTCTCCATTCAAAGCTAATGTTCTAAAACATAAACTATGTAACGTTCTAAAATAATCTAAATCATTTTCGTTTGTAATGTTAAATTTTTGTACAGTTCTTTCTCGTGCTTCTCTTATTGCTCTCTTTGTAAAACTAACAAAACCAATGTTTATTGGCTGTATTCCTGACGCAATCTCTTTCTCTAACTTGTTAAGTAACGAAGTTGTCTTGCCAGTTCCAGGTGGACCGAGTATTAAGTTTGTATCTCTTGCTGTAAACATTCTTCAAAATATTCTACTGTTTTCTTTAATCCATCTACAAGTCCTACTCTTGGAGTCCAATGTAAAAGTTCTTTTGCTCTATTTATATCTGGACATCTTTGTAAAGGATCATCTTTCTTTGGTGATACTGACATAATTCCTGATGTGGAACTAGTCATACTAATTACTAATTCTGCTATTTCTTTTACTGTATACTCTGATGGATTACCTATGTTTATTGGTAATTTCAATCTAGTAGTATTCATCATTTGCAATAAACCATGTATCGTATCGCTTACATAACAAAAAGAACGAGATTGATTTCCATCTCCATAAAGTAAAAGGTCTTTATTCTGTAATGCGTTACATATAAAATTAGATATTACTCTGCCATCTTGTACAGACATACGAGGACCGTATGTATTGAATATTCTAGCAATCTTAACATCTGTTTTAAACAGTCTAGTATATTCAAATATAAGTGCTTCAGCAACTCTCTTGCCCTCGTCATAACAAGCACGTGGTCCAAAAGAATTTACGTTTCCATAATAAGTTTCTTCTTGTGGAGTGTGATCAGGGTTACCATATACTTCTGAAGTTGAAGTATGTATAACCATAGCGTTAGATTGTTTTGCTGCTTCTAAAATATTTTTAACTCCTGTATAACACGTATCTAATGTTTTAAGAGAATGTTTTTGATAATGATCAGGACTTGCAGGACAAGCTAAATTGTAAATTACATCTATTGGACTACTAGCACTTATTTGTTCAAATACTTGTTTCATATCGTAAGTATCAGAAATATCTGCTTTGGTAAAATTATCACAAAATATAGTGTGTTCTTCTTGACCTGTTAAAAAATTATCAATAGAATATACTTCGTGATCTTTTTGTACAAGATGTTGTACTAAGTGTGAGCCTAAAAATCCTGCTCCTCCTGTTACTACTATCTTCATTTGTCTGCTATCTTTCTTAATACATTTAATTGTTTATCACTCATAAGTATTTTTTCTCCATATTTTTCTAATCTTTCTTTCTGATCATTTACAAATTTACTTTCCCAATCTGTTAAGTCTTTCGTATCTGATAATTCTAAAAGATTTTTTACTTCTTTAAACACTTTTTCGTCAAGGTTTTTTATTAATGCTTTAGGCATATCTCTAGGTTTTACCATTTCTATTCCTTTCGCTTTCATGTGGAAATAAATTATACGACAAACTATAATATCAGTTAGTGCATCGTGCCAATTCATATAACCGCCACCTAAAAAATGTTTATATGTTTCTTCTAATTTAGGAAATTTGTAATCGTCAAAATCACTTTCTAATTTTAGAATATCTTTCGCAGTCATCATCGTACAATGTTGTGTTTTAGGCGCTCTAAAATTTTTACCTATGTGATTAAATTCTCTTAACACCATCTGTAAGTCAAAAGAAGTGTTATGAGCAACTAATACATCAGCTTGTGCTGCCATAGAATTAAACATACTTAACACATTTATCAAAGGAAGTCCATGTTGCAAAGCTATTTCTTCAGTTATTTTATGAATATCTGACGCCTCTTTAGGTATTTTCCAACCATCTGGCTGAACTATACACGCTAATTGTCCATGCACTTTTTCTTTTTCATCTGTTAATTGAGCTGCTATTTGAACTATACGAGGTTGATTTTTATCTGTAGCTTCTAAATCTCGCCTCCATAATCCAGTTGTTTCTACATCAAAAAATAAATATTTCATAATTGACTCCAATGATCATTTTTTCTTTTAAACTGACGTTTACCTTTTCTATGTTTAGTATAGATAGGGTCATGTTTTCCCATGTGTTTCGTCTTTCTTTGCGGGACTGTCTTTACTGTTATCCCTGTCTTTAAGTGGCTCGGTGTCTTTGACATCTTTTTTCTCCGGTTTATTGGTTAAGTTAAAAGCTAATCCTTTAACTTTTACTACAACGTCTTTCTTTTCTGTCATAATATCTCCTCTACGTTAGGTTCAGTAAATTCTTCTTTTTGTTTTTCAAACTCTGGTATTACCCATATGTTTACATGCTTTCCCTTTATTTTTTTAGTCTGATGTTTCGCATTCTTTTCTTTTAAATGTGCAGTTACTTCGTGTAATTTAAACTCTCTAAACCTATGCTTCTCAAGAAACTCTATAAAATCATTTATTCTAAACATAGTAGATCCGTCTATCGTTACAGCTTTACCTCTTAATAAATCTTCTATTGAATCAGAAGATGAAACTCCTGTAGAAAATCTTTCGCATAATTCCCATAGCCTACCTTTATTAGATGAATCTGTAGTTGCTTCGACTAGTTCTACTTTAGACATTAAATCGTTCATCATCTCTATCCATAGATGAGGCGATACTAAAGGAATAGCTTTATCTATATGCTCAAATACCACACGTTGAAAGTTTTTCTGATTAAGTATATCTATTGATTCTAACGGACCTATTCTTAAATCATCTACAGTTAAGAAATATGTAGGAGGGTCTGTTTGTATTTTTGATATGCCAGTTATTCTAGGCATTGTTCCATTTTCTGATATACCAAACTTACAAGATACACACAACGCCCTATTACAGAATGGTTGAATAGGAGGTTCACTACACATGTAGTTATACGATTTCTTATCTAAAGAAGAAATTACAGTTATTACTTCCTTGGACTTCAACGGCGGTTGCATGTGCTCAAGGTTATAATCTTCTAATTTCTCTTCCCATTCATTAGGAAATGCCTTCTTCGCATACACTCCTAAATTATATAAGGCGTTGTTTCTAGTTCCTTGTGGAAATCCTGTTTTTAATAAATACTGTAAACATGGCGGACCATCTGGTAGTATTTCTGTATCTTCTTTTTTAAAATTTGGTAAAGATATTTTACTAATGCTATCTACTTTACTTTCATTTGCTAATCTTATAAACTCTTTTGTCGTTAATCTTTTGCCATTATAAATACAATAACGTGTCGAAAACTCTCCACCAAAGTATGGCATATTTATCCAGTTTCCAACATCTCCTCTTTCTGATATTATTTTTATTTGTTTAGGAAATATCTCAGCAGACGAATGTCCTAAAGCTGTTGCTATCTCTCTTAATTTAGGTACAACTAATTTAGCTAACACTGGCTCGCTAAAAAATATGTAAAGGTGTAAACCTCCACTCTTAGTCCTACATGGAAATATTGATGATGATCCTAGATTCTCGCTAAATTTTTCTAAATCTATGTCATAAATATCTATATCTATTGCTCCCCAATAAACTTTACTGTCATCACGAATAGGTATTACGCCGAGACCTCTCTCGCCTTTCAAGTGTAATTCCCACTCGTGTACAGTTAAAGATTCTTGAACAGTTCGTGCACTGCCACCTTGCTTTTGGCCGTTATCGCTTTCGGGAGCTAGGTCATAACGGCCATGAGCACGCTCAAGACCTTTGAATAATTCAAAGAAGTCTTGTGCTGACATTAGAACTGTACGTCAGAATCCGTAGATGTATCTGCAGTAGCAGTTCCTTTTCTTACTGATTCAGATAAACTTTTAGCTGCATTGTATAAATCAAGATTATCAACGGGCTCTGGGTTACCTACTTTATAAATAAACCATGATCCATCTGAATTAGTTTTCTCAATAGTTGATATTGGCCACTTATAATAAAAAGTAGGCGGTTCAACTAATTTACCATTTACATTTTCTCTCTGTAACTTCATACGAGTTACCCAATTACGAGAAACTGTTAATAAAGAAGATGACATAGACATAACTGCTGGCTCAAAAGTACCATCTTTACCTACTACCATAACGTAATGTTGTGCAGTATCGACTAATTGATTTCCATTTTCTAATAAAAATCTTCTTCCATTTTCTTCTTTTTGCGCCTGCGGTTTATTACTTGAGTTGTATATTGTAACTAAACCACCACCGCTTTCTCTAGGTACCCATTCGATAAAAACTTTTTCAAATTCGCAGGGTACAACGTAAAATGTATCTGAATAAAGCTTGTTAGATACAGTATTAAAGACCATACCTTCTTCTGCTCCATCAATATATTTATCGTCTTTCTTTTTTCGTTGTGGACTACCTGATTGTACTAAAGCCAATCTAGGTATCGTCATATCGTCAGAGTTAGCTTTTTCTAAACCCTTACCGACATCGGCTAATAAGTCCTCATTAGGAATACTTAATGCGCCATTCTTCTTCTTTGCAACTTGTGTATCTGACATATTATTCTCCTTTCGATAATTTCACGTTTGCAACTTTAGCCTCGTAAACACTAAAAAATTCTTCAGGTAAATTCTGGCCACTCTGTACCATTTCTTTAACTGTCGCTTTTAGAGTCTGAGGATGTACTGTCGACTTCTCGTCCATCTCTTGTTTAAACGATTCACCGAACTGTTTCTTAAACTTCTCAGCATCTTCATGTTCTCCACGATTGAAAGAGATAGATATTTTATGTTTTATAATATCTCCTAATCCATTATCGTCTAGCCATTGTAACGCCTCGACTTGTTTATCTTTTTTAATTGATGCGAACACGTCATCTTTCACCATAATAACTGTTCCATCTGTTAACTTAAATTGATCCATATGTAGAGATGACATCATTTCTGGTAAGTCATTCTCTCTAATCTGTTTTAAGTTATCTTTTAATTTGCTAATTTCTTCTTCAGCCACACTAATATCGTTCTTTGTGTCTACGAATTTTTTAGCAAGAGTATTTAGTTGTTTAAATTTTTCGTCACTAGGTATTTCTTTCTGCTCTTTAGCATCAGATTCTAACGACTTAAATATATCTACATTACTCATGATTCTTCTACCTTTCTACCTGTCAAGTTTATAGTTACAGGATAATACATCTTCTCTCGTTTATCCCATTTAAGCATTTTAACTACACCTCTATTATTCTCTCCCGCCACCATGCAAGCAATAGCTATTGCTGTAGGGTCGCCAATCGCCATAATATAATCGTTATCTGAAAAACTAGACAATTTTTTTCTACATAGACTTAGTGTAGGTGCAACGCTCAATACAACTTGTGAGCCGAAAGGAAGAAGTGGTACAAGTTCTCCATAGTTGCCAGCAGATATTACGCTGAACTTAGGATTCTCTTGAACTACATATACTTTACCTTTCATAATTTCTTACCTTTCTATAAAAAAATATATTTTTATATTATTTTAATATATAGTAAATAAAATAATTTATACAAGAAAGTAGAAAATGAAGTTAAAGCTAGACAAAGTACAGAAAAAAGATTTTAAATTTAAGACTAAGCCTTTCGACCATCAATTAGAGGCGTTTAACATTAGTAGAGATAAAGAGTATTATGCTCTGTTTATGGAACAAGGTACTGGAAAATCTAAAGTAATCGTAGATAATATAGCTTATTTATATAGAAAAGGCGAAATTAATGCTGCAGTAATCGTAGCCCCTAAAGGCGTGTATCGTAACTGGCAACTGCAAGAAATACCTACGCATATGCCAGAAGATGTTTATGATTACTCGTACATAGAACTTTGGAAGCCACTAGAAACTAAATCTAATGTAGAAAGATTAAAAAATTTTCTTACTAAACAAACGCATGAATTAAAAATATTTGTCATAAATGTAGAAGCTTTTAGTACAAATAAAGGGTTTCATTATATTCAAAGATTTTTAAATGTGCATAAAACTATGGTAGTTGTTGATGAGTCAAGTACCATAAAACATAGAACTGCTAGAAGAACTAAAAACATTTTAAAATTAACGCAAGCATCTAAGTATAGAAGAATACTAACAGGGACACCTATAACACAAAGCCCGATTGATATTTATACTCAGATGACTTTTTTATCTCAGTACATTTTAAATTGTAGTTATTACGGATTTAGAAATAGATATTGCGTGTTAAGACGAAGAACGATAAACATGAAAACATTTCACGAAGTAGTTGACTATCAAAACTTAGATGAGTTACAAGCTTATATAAAAGACCACATGTTCAGAGTTAAGAAAGATGAATGCTTAGATTTACCAGATAAATTGTATCAAAAAAGAGAAATAGAATTATCTCCAGAGCAAAAGAAAATATACGAAACATTACGAAAAAAAGCTTATGTAGAATTAGAAAACGAAAAATCAGTAACAGCTCCTTTAGTTATTACTCGTTTGTTAAGACTTCACCAAGTATTATGTGGATTTTTAAAACATGATGATGGCACTGAAGAATCTATACCTGGAACTAATTCTAGACTTAATGAATTAATTCAAGTGTTAGAAGAAACAGATGGACAAGTTATTATATGGGCTAATTATAAAAGGTCTATAAGAGAAATACAAGAAAAATTAAAAGAACATTTTAAAATACCTGTAGCTACTTACTTTGGTGATACTAAAGCTGAAGATAGACAAAACATAATTAAGAAGTTTCAAAGTGGTTACTATAAATATATCGTAGCTAATCCTCGTATGGGTGGTTACGGTATTACTTTAACTGCAGCAAATACTGTAATCTATTATGCTAATACATACGATTTAGAAGCAAGATTACAATCAGAAGATAGACCACATAGAATTGGTCAAAAAAATAATGTAACATATATAGACTTTGTAACTCCTAAAACTATTGACGAAAAAATATTTACAAGTTTAAAAAATAAATTATCTTTAGCTAACAGCATTACCGGCGATAATTGGAAAGAATGGATTTAACCGTTTAACGGATTAGACGCTGATTCTTTTATTTCTTCAATCAAAACGTCTTGTAATTCATTTTCTTTTTTAATAATTGCTATACCTTTAGAATTTTCTTCTATGTCCTCTTCTAATTCCCAAGCATATTCTTCTAACTCTTTTATAGGTGTGCGTAATTTTTTATCTAACTTATCTAAATCATCATTAGATGCTGCGTCTGCTAAAACAGATTGTATTACTTTTATGTCTTTAATAATGTCTTGTGTCATAGCTTTTATATCATTGCTGTTACCTGCAATGTCATTTCTTAAATTATCTAAAACGTCATTATCTAAACCTATTATTGTAGTTTCTAATTCTTTTAATTTTACTTCTATGTCTGTTAAATCTACAGTTTCGTTTATTACAAATTCTTGATTTTCTATTGCACTTAATCTAGTGTTAAATTCTCCCCATGCGTAGAATCCTCCACCTAAAGCTCCGACTACTCCAGCAAGAGAAGCCCAGTTTGTTAGTTTATTTACAATACTCATTGCTTTAATAGCTTAAGTTCTAACATAATTCCTGCTTTCTGTATAGACAATTCTTCTAGTTTTTTTCGTTGTATTTCTACTGGATCATTTTCAATATACACTGTAAGTGACACATTTTCGTATATTTGTTTAGTATATCCAATAAGATTAGTTTGAATAAAAAAGTCGTTGTTTACTTCGTAATCTAAATTTTCTTCTCCATAAAATGCCATTGTAGAATAGCTATCTAAAGAATCTTGTTCTGAGAACAATGTTACTTCTTTCACATCGACTTTTACTTCATCTACTTTTACTTCATCTATGTTTACAGATTTGTTTACTTTCTTGTCAGCTATCTTAGTTTCGTTTGTATCATTAACTGCGGTATCTTCGGCCTTCTTTTCGCTTGGACCATCTTCTTCTGATTCATTCTCAGCAGCCTCTGAAACGCTTTCTTTCTCCTCTGACTCGTTTTCCATAGTAGAATTATCTTCTTCAGTAGGTTCATCATTTGTAACCTCCTCTTCAGGTTCAGTCATTTCTTCTTCTGTTGGCTCAGGCTCTTTCATTTCTTTGTTCTCTGCTATTTCCATTTCTTCTGGTTGTTCTTCCATAGTTTCCATTTCAGGTTGTTCTTCCATTTCTACAAATTCTTCTTCCATTTCCATTTCTTCAAATTCACCAGGCATTTCTTCTGCTACAATTGAAAATGCTTCTTCCATATCATCAGGCATTTCTATTATTTCAAATTCTTCTGGCATATCAAATTCTTCTGGAAAATAAAAATCGTCATTAAAATCAATTTCTTCAAAAGTAAATTCTTCTTCAAAATCTGGTAAATCTGGTATGTTATTTTCTATTTCATCTATCGCATCTTGTGCGTCATCATCTATTGGATTATATTCGTCAGTATTATATGTCATGTATAAAGAAGTGCCAAGTAAATTAGGACCACCTCTTGAAGTTGATGATCCATGACTATCTGTTCCTGACCAAGACCAATCTACATTGTTAGCACCTACATCATTATGTATAAGAGTATCAGTGTATTGACCACATGCTGCAGTTACTCCAGAAGCATTTGATCCTGGATATCCATTACAATTACCTTTAAATCCAGTTATTTCATTTCTAGTCTGCGATACTGAACTTAAAATATTTCCATCAGAATCTTTTAAAACCATAGTAGTTGTATGTGTATCGTTACTTCCAGTTTTACTTTCACAATTACCTTCTACACTTTCACAGTTAGCTACATCTACGTTACTATTTAATGTAATTCCTGTATCTAACATTGATTGAGTAATAGAATTACTATATAATTTTATATCATCTGCACTAACTGTAGCTGTTCCTGTTACTTCGAAGTCTCCACCAACATCATATTTATATCCACAATTAGCTTGTCCTGTAGGGCAAGTTATAGTAAATCCATTAAACGATTGACCATTAGTAACAAATCCACTACCGCCATCATTAATCATATCAGTAGATGATGAATTCCAATCTACTCCGTCACCTGCGTTAGGCAGTAAATTTCCAGTAGTTACTTCTATACTATTCGTGTACGTTGATAACAGGAGAGTCAGCAATAGGCTCAATATTTTCAACTTCATCTTTTTCCTTTAGTGTTAGTAATTCTCTTTCAAGTCTTAATGCTTCTGCTGCTCTTTCTTCTGCTTCTTTTTTTGCAAGTTCAGCTTCTTCTTTTTCTTTTTGCTCTCTTATTTTTTCGTTTACTTCAGTGACTACTTCTTTTCTCTCTAAGTATGTTTCATAGTCAGGTCTTAACATTGGATATGTAGCCCATAACTTCTTAGCTTCATCGCCTATTTTACCAGCAAAAGGGCAAGGTGTTCCTGCAGATTCCATAGCTGCAAATACACGAGCATCTTGACATAGTATTGCAACAGAAGCAACTTTCATACCAAAATCTTGTAATACTTTAGCTAATTTTATTCGTTCACAATTTTCATCTATGACATGCTTTCCGCCAGAAAAACCAACGACACCAGTAGAAAGACTACCACTAACGCCCATACTACAAACATCTTGAGACATGGAAGAATAAGATGGTGAGTTTGCGGAAGGTGGTGGTATATCTGACCCATTGGTAGTTGATGCATTTGATGTTGTTGATGTTGTCGTATTCGTTTGTC
>TARA_R100000231_G_scaffold38441_3_pt1 | contig 19929 bp, 19 predicted proteins | sample TARA_R100000231 | Tara Oceans TARA_R100000231 (sample SAMEA2620565) | marine metagenome | biome: marine biome (ENVO:00000447); feature: surface water layer (ENVO:00002042); material: "saline water (ENVO:00002010), including plankton (ENVO:xxxxxxxx)" | depth 5 m | reverse complement strand
AGAACAGCTAGAAAGGTAATGTTTACTAATGCTGTCATTCCAGAGCTTAATAGAATAAGAGATGAATTTAACAGATGGCTAGTACCACAGTTTGGTGAAGATCTATATTTTGATTTTGATTATACTGTAATACCAGAGCTTATGCCAGAGCAGCAACAATTAGTAGATAATCTATCTAAGTCTTATTGGCTTACTACTAATGAAAAAAGAGAAGCTGTAGGATATGGTGTAATGGATGATATGCCAATCGCAGATGATATGTTAGTGCCTAGTGGATTTGTTGCTATCTCAGATCTGGATATGTCAGTAAGTGATGATTTATCTTTTCCTCCAAAGCCAGAAAGAGCTGAGGCAGATGCTAATGAAGAGCCAGAAATAGTAGATGAAGAGGAAGTAGAAGAGATAAGAGAAGAGGAAGAAAAGCAGGAAATGAGTGCTAGACTTAGAAAGTCTTTACAAAAGAAAGCTGATGATCATAATGAAAAGGTAGGAAATGTAGCTAGTAAAAGAACTAATGTAAGAACTTTATATGCAGTATATAAAAGAGGTATAGGTGCATATAGAACTAATCCAGAATCTGTGAGACCTAATGTAACTGGTCCAGAGATGTGGGCAATGTCAAGAGTAAATTCGTTTTTATATGTTTTAAGAAATGGTAAGTTTAGAAGTGGTAAACACGATACAGATCTTTTACCAGAAGGACATCCTATGTCTAGTAAGAAAAGCTCATCTGAGGATTCTATAGTAAAGAGATTAGTAGATGGTATGACAGATGTATATACAACTGAGCAAGAAGCAGAAGATAGAGCAAGAGAATTAGGTGGATCTGGCAGCCATAGCCACACTATGGATGGCACAGATGTATTTATGCCTTTTAATACTCATGAAGAGTATAACGAAGCAGTAAAAGAAACCAAAGAAGAAATGTATAGCGACTATCCTAAGTCTGCTGTAAATAATGCTAAAAGAGCAAAAGACATTAACGAATCTTTTAACAATCCCTGTGCAACTTTAGTTGGTAAAAATAGAGCATCTGATCTTATAGCTGGTAGAGGTCTCTCATTGGCAATCGTAAAGAAAACGTATTCTTACTTGTCAAGGGCTAATGAATATGTTACAGGTAAATACACAGATGAAAAAGGTAAGCCTATCTGTGGTGATATTTCTTATGCTTTATGGGGAGGATCTATAAAAGCTAAAGGAGTAGATAGTGATCCTATGGCTAATTGGTGTAAACGTATTATTGAAAAAAATGAAAATTAATGTCTACATCAAAAGTTATAAGAAGCATCTTCACTAAGAATCAGAAGAAACGTCTATCACTAGAGTTTAGAAAATTATTATTATACAGCCAAAAGAAAAATAATTCTTTAGTCTATAAGTTTTATAAATCAAATTTTGATAAAGCTATACAGATGTTTAAAGAAGATGAGAATCCTAATAATCAGAACTTTGCTCAGTTATTCAATAAAGAGGATATACATAAACTTAATTTAGAGTTATATAACGATATAACTAAAAGGTATTTTAACTGGTACAAAAAACATTTAGTAAAGTCTATACCAAAACAGCAAGATGAAGCTCAAGTAGAATATGCTACCGATAAGTTTATTCAAGACAAAGAAAACTATATTGCTACAGGTGCAAATATTAAAACTGTACAAGATACAGCCTTAGTAGAATTAAGGTCCGTACTACAAGCAAAGCTAGACGATCCAGAGTTTATGGCTTTAGGTATAGAGGATAGAGTAAGGATATTAACTAAAGACATGGACTTCAAAGCAAGATGGATGGCTAAAAGAATTATAAGAACAGAGAGTACAGCAGCAGCTAATCTAGGCGTTAAGGTAGCTGCAGAGAATATATTTGGTACAGATATGCTACAAAAGGAATGGATAGCTACTATGGATGATAGAGGTAGACCTGCACATCAAGCATATTCTGGTACTGTAAAACCTTTTAATGAGCCATACGAAATAAATGGTAATAAGATGATGTTCCCAAGTGATATGACTATGGGAGCTGCAGCAAAAGAAATTGTAAATTGTAGATGTTTCTCTGCACCTTTTGTGGCTACTGAATATACTGAGCAACAAGCATTAGCTATCAGAAAGGAGTAAAAACATTTATTATTTATTTTATTTATTTTTGAAAATAAAAATTTAATTATGAGCAATCTTATATATAAACAGGGAGAGATAAGTGATATTGATAATAAGTTAGGAATAGTCAAAGGATATGGTAGTGTATTCGGTAATGTAGATTCAGATAATGATATTGTACAAAGAGGTGCATATTCCAGAACAATTAAAAACAATGGATCAAGAGTAAAGTATTTATATCAGCATGATATTACTAAACCTATTGGAAAAATAAAAGAATTAGAGGAGGATGACTATGGTTTAAAATTTATCGCAGAAATCCCTAAGACTACATTTGGTACTGAGGTATTAGAGCTTTTAAAATATGGAGTAATTGAAGAAAACAGCGTTGGCATGCAGGTATTAGATAGAGAAAACAGAGAGGATGGTGTAAGAGTAATTACTGAGGCTAAGTTATATGAGATAAGTGCAGTAACCATTGCTGCTAATGATCAAGCAAAAATATTAGATGTAAAAGGTAAATCAGAACAGATTGACTATTACACAAAGAGATTTGACAATTTAATTAAGCTAGTTCGTAAGGGAAACATTACGGATGATCTTGGTTATTTAGTTGAATATGAATTAGAAGTTTTGAAGTCTTTGATTGCTCGTGATAACACACACCAATCGGAAAAAGAACCAACTCGTAGTAATGTACACTTGGAAAATAAAGAAGATGAAATAACCTCAGATTCAATCTTTAATTATATGTTTAACAGTTTAAATTCAAAATAATGGATGAGAATATAAAAAAACAGTTAGATGACGTTTGTAATATTATTGATGAGAAGCTAGAGAAAAGTTCAAAGGCAATCAAAGATAATGTTAATAACGAAATTGATACTGTAGTAAAAGGCGAGGTAAGTAACCTCGTTGAAAAACACTCTGAATTAGTTGAAAGATTAGACAAAATGGAAGTTGAAAGTAAGAAAGACGACTTCTCTGATGTTTATAAAACTAAGTCAGAAAGATTTGGAGAGGCTATGGAAAATAGCGAATCCTTCAAGGCTTATAGAGCTGGATCATCTAATTCTGCTTCTTTTGATATTAAGGCAGACGTTTTAATATCATCTGATTTCTCTGGTGCTGGATCATCAAGAGATGCTACAGGTGTAGAAAGAGTTGCAGGAATTAAGAGAGATCCGTCTCATGTAAGCTCGGTTATGGGAATTATCCCTGTTGCTAATACATCTGCGAATGTTATTAGATATGTAAAAGAATCAGCTTACACCGATGGTGCAGCTAATGTGGCTGAGGGAGCTGCTCCGACAGAGTCCGAGTTCCAGCTTGAAGCTGCTGATGCAATCGTACAGCGTACTTCTGCAACTATGACTATCTCGCAAGAAATGCTGGATGATACAGTTGGTTTGCAGGCATACCTTTCACAAAGGCTACCTGCTAAAATTATGACTGTAGTAGATGATCAATTACTAAATGGTTCTGGTACTTCACCAAATCAATTAGGTTTGATGAATGGAGGTACTACTTTTGCTGCTGGATCTTTTGCTAATGCTATTGAGTCAGCTCAAGAATTGGATGCCTTGATAGTGTCAGCTAACCAGCTTGCTCTTAGTAATTACACAGCTACTGGTATAATCCTCAATCCTAGCGACTATCATAAGATCTACCTGCTCAAAGACAGCACAAATGAGTACTTGAGAGGTAATTCTATTGTTACAAGTGATGGTTTTACTAGAATCAATGGAATCCCTGTTTACTTAAATAATAAGATGGCAGCAGGTTCTTTTGTAGTTGGTGATTTTGCTCAAGGATCGCAAGTGTTCCAGAGACAGAATATGACCATAGATTTTGGCGTAGAAAATAACGACAATTTTGAGAAAAACCTTGTTTCAGTACGAGGCAATATCAGACTTGCTCACGCTATATATCTACCTAAAGCGTTTGTTAAAGGCTCGTTTAGTACAGCTAAGACTGCTTTAGAAACATCATAATTAGTTTAACTAATTAGTATAAATTAAGGGCAACTAAATTAGTTGTCCTTTTTTTTTATCTTTACACCAAACAAAATTTAAGTATCATGAAAATTAAATTATTAACTGAGATTATTAGGGATAACGTAACTTATCAAAAGGATGATGTTATAGATGTACCAGAAGAAAATGCTAAAGTATTTATAGCTAATCTATGGGCAGAATACATCACTAAGAAGGAAGCAAAACCTAATAAAGAAACTAAAGAATATAAAGGTAAAAAGGAAACAAAATGATTTCATGTCAAATAGATAGTGTAAGTGGATCAGAGATTGTATCATCTTCTGAATTTAAAAGTTTTGCAAGAATAGATACATCTGATGATGATAGTATTGTAGCAGATATAATTAAGGCTGCTAGAATGAAATGTGAGGCTATAATTAATAGAGATATAGTTGCTAAGACAAGAACATTATTTATTTCAAATGTAGATTATAGTGGTGAATATGGTAATCTATATAGAAAAAGAATGAAAATAGTTTTACCATTTGCACCTATTGCTAGTATTACTTCTGTTCAATCGCAAGATTCTGATGGTAATTTAAGTACAGCATCATACGAATCTTATGGGTTTGATGACAAGTATATAGAGCTTAGTTCTAGCGATTCTAAGAACATAAAAATAGTTTATGTAACATCTGGTATGAATCACGAAGATCTTGCCTTAGCGATCAAACAATTAGGTGCTTCGTATTATGATAACAGAGCTGACTTTGTAAAAGGTACTATTGTGGCAAAGTTGCCTACTAACGTACAAACTATTTTAAGCCCATATATTTATTATAATGAAGTATGATAGATGCAGGAGAACTAAGACATAGGATAACAGTAAAACGCAACACAAATAGTGCTGACGGCTATGGTGGGTTTACTCATACGCAATCTACAGTTGGAACATTCTGGGGTAAGAGAGAATACTTAAATGGTAAAATGATATTTAAAAATGGAGAGAGGATCTTACAAACAGGTATAGAGATTACTCTAAGAAAAAATACAGCTACCACTAACTTGCAAAAAGGAGATCTAATATTCTTAACAGGGGATACTAATGAATATAGAATAAACGATATGTATGAGGTAGATCTTTATGAATATAAAGTAATGGCAGATAAAGAAGAGTAATATGGCTAAACCAATGGATTTAAGAGCTGGTTTAACTCCAGCTAGTAAGAAAGCGTTTCAAGATAGGATGGCACAGCTATCTAAATTTATAGCACCAAATCAAGGGCTAGCAAAGCTGCTTGCAATGAAAGGTACTCAGATGCTTAAAGAAACAGCTAAGATAGTACCAGTAGATCAAGGTGCTTTAAGACAAAGTGCTTATATATCTGGTAATGATAAAGACATTGAAATAGGATATAATGCAGAGTATGGAGTATTTGTAGAGTTTGGAACTAGAGGTGAGCAGCTACTAAGTGCAGATACTAAGACAGTAAAGAAAACAAAGAAGGGTAGATTTCATGGAGAAAGACCATTCTTTTATCCTACTATAAACAGAGAATTAGATACTTTCTCTGATGAGTGGAGTGCAGAAATAGTTAAACTATTAAAAAAGAAATAAATGAAAGATGCTAGTCATTTAATTAGGAAAGAGATATACGATGCCTTAACAGGTAATGTAACACTAAATTCAGCTACTTTACCAGTATATAATGTAGTACCTAACAATGGTAACTATCCTTATATCTATATCTATTCTTTATCAAATGACGAGGCAGATGTAAACAAAGACAAGTATAATGCTAATGTCATTACGAGAGTAGAAGTAGTTACAGCTTTTGCTACAGGTACTGGAGGACAGCTAGATTGTAACTTAGCAATGAATCAAATATCTCAATTACTTGTAGATAAGTCAAGTTTTTTTGATCTATCATCAAATAACTTTAATGTCTACGCTGCACGAAATAATGGTATTAACTATATTACAGAGGATACTAGAACTAGAACTCTGTATAGGGCTATACTAGAATTTAGATGCACAGTAGAAGAGATATGAAGAAATTAGAATTATATAGATACAGTTCACAGAAAGATAGTACACTAGGTTTATTATTTATAACTGACTATGAGACAAACAAAAAGGAGTTTCTTTGCTTTACTCTTGAAGATGAAAAGAGAGCTGTCAAAGTTTATGGAGAAACTAGAATCTCAAAAGGAGAATACAAAGTGGTCTTGCGAGAGTATGGAGGACATCATGAACGTTATAAAAAAAAGTTTCCAGATTTTCATAGAGGCATGCTGGAGTTTCTTGATATTCCTAATTTTACTGATGTTCTTCTGCATATTGGGAATAATACTTCTCACTCACATGGTTGTCTACTTTGTGGGTTTAGCATACAAGAGAATCTTATCAAAGAGCCGTTTCTAGGTCAAAGTACAGCAGCTTATAAATATATTTATCCAAAAATTGTAGATTTGATTGACACGCAAAAACATCTCTCAATTAAAATTATTAATTTTGAAGAGAATTAAAATCTACAAATTATGCCAAAAGAAATCTTAGACAAAAAAGTTGCCATTGATTTGGACTCGGATGGGAGAAGCGATATAAAGCTGGACATTAAATTCATCGGATTGTTGGTTGGTGGTATAATATCATTGACTATGACATACTCACAATTAACTGCAGAGATAGAAGTAGCTAAGACATTACCAGAGTATAAGATAGAGCAAGACGATACTAAAGTTATCAATCAAAAAATAGATTATCTAATAAAAGAGTTAGAGAAATTTGAAGATCAAACTAACAGAAGATTAGAAACATTAGAAGATAAAGTATATAAAAGATAATATATGAAATTATTAAGTGATGTAAGTTTATCAGAAAGTGATGTCAATAGTCAGTTAAAAGTAAATCAAACATTATCTAAGATTAATACTCTAATGGATGTAGCTGATGGGTTAAAAGAATGGGAGGGTGTACAGAGAATAGAAATCTTTTTAAGAATTGAAAACAAATTAATTGATTTAATAGATGAATTGTAATGGCTGTGAATTTAATGAATGTGGATTTTGTCCTTTTGGGAATTACTCTTCTTAGTGCATTGTTTACTGGTGGTTTTATTATTTATATATGGACAAGTGAACAAGAGGATAAATGAATAAAATATTAACTAAGATTTTTGGTGATGCTGGTGTTAGCATTGTAGATAAGATAGCTGGAGTAGCTGATAGATTTATTAGGACTAAAGACGAGAAAGCAAAATTCCAAAAAGAAATGGAGCAGATCTGGATTCAAGCTGAATCAGATATGCAAAAGAATGTTACTGAAAGATGGAAGTATGACATGATCAATGGTAACGTACTTAGTAAATCAGTAAGACCTATTGTACTTCTTTTCTTAATATTTTCTGTAGTTGTTTTAGTATTTGTAGATTCTGGTAGTGTTAAGTTTGAAGTATCTAGCGAATGGATTGAGCTATTAAAAGTTTTATTGATGGTTACTGTATCAGCTTATTTTGGAGGTAGGTCATACGAAAAGGTAAAGAACAATGGCTCGTAAGTTTTTTGTAAAAGCGTATGAGGCTAAACCTAAAAAGAAAAGGAAAGGAATACATAGCAAAAATAGAAACACTAATCAAAAAAGTGGCAAATACTACAAAGGACCAAAGTACAGAGGACAAGGAAGATAGCCAAGTATGTCGCACCTGTAAAAAAGATAAGCCACTTACCCAATACTATAAACGAGATAATAAGAAACATGAAGTACATTGCAGAGCCTGCCGTAATAAACAAAGAGATAGAAATCATAGACATTGGAAACAAGAATTTATTTATAAGCTAGCTAATCATGTTAAATTAGAATGTGTTATCTGTGGATATAATAAATCATTTAGTGCTTTAGATTTTCATCATGTCAATAAAAAAAACTTCTCTATAGCAAGAATCACTAGAAACTTATCATGTAAAAACTTTACTGATGGTAAAGTAGATAAGATTATTCATGAGATAATATTTAACTGCGAGATACTTTGTGCTAACTGTCATAGAGAGGAACATACTAAGCATATTATGAAAATGATAAAATAAGTATATTTGCTATTAATCTGATAAAAATATATTATGGGCGTAACATTAACTGGAAAAACCATTGCTTCTACTTACACCTTTTTGCTCAAGGTGTCTGGCAATTCAAACATAGGATCTTCAATAAAAAAGATAAGTGATGGTGATGGTAATGAATCAAATCTATATTTATCTACTACGCAAACATTAGTAGGTGCAGGATCTGTTAGTGTTCCATCATTAGCAATATTTGGATCTACCACAACTGGTTTATATTCACCTAATGCTAATCAGTTAGGTGTCTCTATAGCAGGTTCACAGAAAGCCTTATTCTATAGTGGAGGACTTACCCTCACAGGCGATATAAGCGTTTCTGGTGGCTTTAAAGATAGCAACAATACATTTGGTACATCTGGACAAGTTTTAGCCTCTACAGGCTCTGGAACTGACTGGGTAAATCTAAGTGAGATCTCTGGTATAGATGGATCTGGTACACTAAATACTATACCTAAGTTTACACCAGATGGTAATACTATAGGAGATTCTACAATAACTGATGATGGAACTGATGTTACTATAGCAGCTAATGTAAAATTAGGAGATGTTAAAGAAATACAACTAGGAGCTAGCACAGACCTTAAACTATTTCATAATGCTACGGATTCTTTAATTGTAAATGAAACAGGTAATTTATATTTAAGAAATAAAGCTAATGATAAAGATATTGTCTTTGATTCAGATGATGGAAATGGAGGTATTTCTACCTATTTGTTTTTAGATGGTAGCTCTGCTCAATATAGTAGTGGTGCTACACAGGCTCTCTTTACTGTATTCCCAGATAAATCAAGAGCTGCTTTTGGAGACGATAAAGAATTAAAAATATACCATAATGTATCTAGTTATATACATAATACACAGGGTGTTTTAAATATTGATAGTGATTTAGGAAATCTAAATTTAACATCTGCTCAAGCTGATGTTAATATATTTGCAGCATCTTCTAGTTCTGGTAATGTAAAATACTTAGAAGCTGATGGGAGTAATCAGAAAATAAAACTCTACTTTGATGGTAATCAAAAGCTAGAAACAAATCTTGATGGGATAGCAGTTACAGGAGATGTAGAAGCTGATGAGTTTATAGGTGATCTAAGAGGTGCTGTATTATTTATAGCTCAAGCTGGAGAGGCTTTGACTAAAGGAGATGTAGTTTATATATCTGGTATATCTGGTAACACTACAGTAGTATCTAAAGCAGATAATGATGCAGCAGGTAAGATGCCTGCATTTGGATTAGTAAATGCAGATGCTAACTTAAATGCCTCCTGTGAAGTAGTAACCTTTGGTACTCTATCTGGTATTGATACATCATCATTTAGTGAAGGAGACGAATTATATGTATCACAGTTTCCAGCAGGATTACAAAATACTAAACCATCTGGAGAATCAAGACAAGTACAGAAGATTGCTAAAGTAACTAGATCTCATGCTACTGCAGGATCTGTAAAAGTTATGGGTGCAGGTAGAGTTAATGATACGCCTAACTTAGATAATGGAAATATTTTTATAGGTAATTCTAGTAGTGAGGTAACTACAGTTTCTTTATCTAGTCAAATAACTACTACTGGAGATAGTAGATACTTACAATTAACAGGAGGCACTTTAACTGGTGGTTTACTTTTACAAGATAATGTTATATTAGATCTTGGTACAGATAATGATTTAAGAATACACCATACTGGTAGTGCTGGTGTAATAAGTAATAGAACTGGTAATTTAACAATACAAAATGGTGCTAATGATTCTGATATTATTTTTAAATCAGATGATGGTAGTGGAGGGTTAGCTACATATTTTGCATTAGACGGTGGAATTACCAGAACAGTTGTTTATAAAAATTTTAATTTTCAAGATAATGTAAAATTAGAAATGGGTACTGGTGCTGACTTGGAGATATATCATGATGGTCATAGCGTTATTAGAAATCAAACAGGCGATTTGTATATTGATAACTATCAAGACGATGGAGATATAATATTTAGAAGTGATGACGGCACAGGAAGTCAAACACCATATTTTCAATTAGATGGTAGTGATTTAAATGTAAAAGCACATAAGGAGTTTCGTTTTTATGACAATGTTAAATCTGTATTTGGTAATTCTGCTGACTTACAAATATTTCATAGTGGTGTAAGTAGTTCTGTTAGAAACTTAACAGGTCATCTTTACATACAAAATTTTGCTGACGATTCAGATATTGTGTTACAGTCTGACGATGGTGTTGGTGGTATTACAGATTACTTTAAAGTAGATGGTGGTTCTGGTTTAAACATATTTTACAAAGATGTTTTCTTAGGAGATAATGTTAAATCTTTATATGGAAATAATAGCGACCTTCAAATATATCACGATGGTGCAAATTCTGTAATTGCAGATAAAGGTACTGGTCATTTATTATTAACAGCACCTTCTTTTAGATTAAGAAACGATGCTCAAACAGAAGAGATTATAACTGCTGATGAAGATGGTGCAGTAAAACTTTACTACAATGGAAGTAAACGATTTGAAACGACAGCAGGTGGGGCTGTTATAACAGGAACGCTTGATACATCTGGTACTATAGTTTCTACTGGTGGTAATATTAGAGTTGGAAGTGATACAGGTAAGTTTTTAGCAGGAGCATCTAATGACCTGCAAATGTATCATGATGGTAGTCATAGTTATTTGGATGAAGCTGGAACAGGAGACTTTAGAATAAGGTCTAATAGTGCTATAGCTTTATTATCAGATTCTAATGAAGATATGGTTTTAGCTGTAGCTAATAGTTATGTTAAATTATTTTTTAATAATTCTGAAAAGTTAGCTACGACAAGTGCTGGTATAAATGTAGGAACTTTTACATCTACAGGCACTAGCACTTTAAATTTAATATCAGAAGCTGAACACGATACAAAATTAGGATTTTTTGAAGATAGCCTAAATTATGGTTTTAGTATAAATTACGATGGTGGTCTTAATGATTTTATGATAAGAAGGCATGATAACTCAGCAACTGGCTCTCCAGTTTTGACCTTCTTTAGAGAAAACAATAATGCGATGTTTGTAGGAAACATTATAACATCTGGTAATATCCTACTTAATGAAAATCGTATTCTCGCCAGAAATACATCTGATGGAAGTGATAATGGTTATATAGCTGTAGTTGGAGGTGGAGCTGAGAGTGATGGTAGAGGTGCTATCATTAGATACTATGGTAATGAACACGCTTCTGAGGCAGGTAGATTAGCTATATCATCTGGTAATGTTAGTGGTGCATATATAGATTTCAGAGTAGCAGGAAGTGAACGTATGAATATTGCTTCTGATGGTACTATAAAATTTAATTCTTATGGAGCAGGTTATTTAAAGACAGATGCTAACGGAGTTATATCTGTAGATAGTTCTACTATAGAAGATACATTAGATAGTGTTACTGATAGAGGATCAACTACAACTAATGCTATATCGGTAGGAGGTATTACAAGTAGTGGTGCTTCTTCTGGTAGATACACAGGTTTAGAAGTTGTTAATACAACTAATGCAGGTGGAACAGAAACAGCTATAGGTCTTGGTGTTGTATCAGCAGCTAATAGTGCCTGTGATGTAAAACTTGTAGCTAATAGAGTTAATGCTAATGCTGGTTCAGATTTTTACATAGAACAAACTAATTCATCTGGTACACAGGCAGAAACATTTAGAATTTCAGAAAATGCTAATGCTACGTTTACAGGTGATATATTTACATCTGGCTTATATGTAAATGCAACAAGTGCTGTAGCAGGAACACAAGTTGCAATAGTACAAGATGGTGACCAAAACTTACAAAGATGGGGTTCAACCAGTGATGGTGGTTCGCAGCATTCATATAGATTTAGAATAGACCAAAATTATAAGTTTATAGGTAATAGTGGTGGTGGAGATAAAATTACAATACACTCTAATACTGGTGATATAGATACAGTAGGGGATATTACTTTAGGTGATGATTTAAATTTTTCAACAAATGGTTTTGCAGACATATCAAATACTGGTACTGGTGCTATGAGATTTAAACCTAGCTCTAGTACACTAGCACTAACATTAACAGGAGCTAATGCTAGTTTTGCAGGTAATGTATCTATAAGTGGCGATCTCACAGTATCTGGTACAACGACAACTATAGATACTACAAATCTTGATGTTAAGGATAAAAACATTACACTAAATTATGGATCTGGAGATACCTCTTCTAATGCTGATGGTGCTGGTATTACAATACAAGATGCAGTAGATGCTGATAATGATGCAACAATATTATGGGATCAATCTGATTCAGAGTTTGATTTTAGTCATGGAGCATTTTTTGGAGGTAATGTGGAAATAGAATCTAGTTCATTACCTATTTTAAGATTGAGGTTTAATGCAAATTATTATACTGATTATAATACAAATGGTATTGATGCTACTGGTACAAATCAAACATTTGCTATACGTCAGAATGGTAGTGGATCTTTATCTTTTGATGCTACTCAAAATGCTACGTTTGCAGGTAGTATAACTGTAGGTACAGGTAATAGTTCTATAGCAGGTGATTTATATTTTGGTGTTAATGCTGATATATTTAAAAGCTCTGGAACTTTAAATATAAACGCTTCAAACCTTGCATTGAATAATGCTGCTGCAACAAAAACTTATTTACTAGGAACTGATGGAGGTAGTGTACAATTAAGGCATAATGATATTACAAAACTAGAAACAAATACCAATGGTATTATTATTACAGGTAATTCTTATCTATCTACAGGTAATTTTGCTCACTTTGATTACGCAGGTAGTAATAACTATGCTATAAGAAAACAAGGTACTACATTAGAATTTAGAACAGGTGGTACTTATAATTTTTTAAGTGGCAATGCAGATTTTGATGGAACAGTAACTGCAACATCTTTTTCTGGTGATGGTGCAAACATATCTAATGTATATAAAAAGATATATGATGAAAGTTGGGGTGCTACACCAGAAGGTAAATACATAGAAATAACATTACCATTTATAAGTGGTAGTGGTGCTTCACAATATTATTACTTTGATGTGTTAGGATATAGGGATATTGGATCTATGGATAGCCAATTACATTATAGAGTATATCTACATAACAGAGCTAATGGTGTAAACAATAATGATCTTAGTGCAGATGTCTTTGCTATCAATGAAGCTGCATCTGAAAGTTTTGGTTTTGGGTTTTTAGAAGGTGGTGCTAGTACAAGTAAGTTTTTAATTAAAGCGTTAGAGGATTATTCTCGTGTTTGTATTGTAGCATATCCATCTAATAATGTTTTAACAAGCAGCATGATCTCATCTACTGAAACTGAGCCTAGTGGTTATACCGATGTTACGTTTGCAACTACTAGAATTAAAGGTGATGTAGAAGTAGGAGGTGATGTAATTATAGACAATAGTAGTGGTGATCCGTTTTTAAAATTAAAAACTACAGCTCAAGAGTGGGTAGCTAGGATAGATCAATCTGATTCAGAGAAATTTCAAATAAGAGATGTAACAAATTCATATACGTCTCTTAGTATAGATACTTCATCAAATGCTAGTTTGTTTGGAGACTTAACTTTAGATGCTACTGATAGTAGAATAAATCTAAAATCTGGAGTAACAGGTACAACTGGTGGTATTTATTGGACTTTTAATACAGCTAGTACTAAATATGCTAGAGCAGAATTAGTATATGATAATAGGACTACAGATGGTTTATTAATAGACTCTGGCTATCCTATTACAATGGATTTTTCTTCTGGTAATTTTACTGTTAGAAATAATGGTAGTGATAAATTAACCATAAACACTTCTGGTCTTGCTACGTTTTCTGGAGATGTAACTATTAATAGTGATAATTTAACTCTTACAACTGCTGCTTCTATACCATTACTTAGTCTAGAAACAAGTCATACTTCTGGTATTCCTATTGTAAATTTAAAAGGTGCTGCATCATCGCAAGTTAGATACCAAGATGAAAATGGTACAATACAATCAAGGATTGACTTATTAGATGGAGGTGCTTTTAGTTTTATTGATGTTCCATCATCTATTACTCATTTAGGTATTGATAGCTCTGGAATTGCAACTTTTGCTAATAGAATATTAGCTACAGATACTGGTAATACAAGTAATCCTACATATTCTTTTGATGGCAATGCTTCTACTGGTATGATGTCAAGATCTACTAATAATTTAGAGTTTGTAACTGCTGGTAGTTCTGCATTATTTTTCTATGCTGATCAGTCTGCACAGTTTATGGATAAGGTTGGTATTGGTGGTTCCCCAGCACAAAAACTTCATGTGCAAGGCAGCGTTAATAATGACGATATTGCTATTAAAATAGAAAACACCTTTGATGACGATGGTGCTTCTAGTGCTCCAGCTTCTGCTCTACTTTTTGGAGCGGCAAGTAACAATGGATATATAAGACTTACAGGTTCTCCTTCTGATAATGCTGCTCAACATAAATTTGAAATAGGTAGTACAGCTAGTGGTAGTTTTATTACATTTAAACCTTCTGGTAGTACAGCTTTAACATTAGATTCATCACAAAATGCATCCTTTGCAAACGTTGCTTTATTCAACGATAATAAAGGTATTAATTTTGGTAATAGCAATGCAAAAATCTACGGTTCAACTGCTGATGGAATAAAATTTAATGCAGGCGGTTCTGAGGCAGTGAGATTGAATCAATCTGGAAATTTACAAGCTAGACGAACACGAAGTAATACTGCTGGTGAGGTTGCTTTTAGTCTACAACCTACAGATAGTACAATACATTATGGTTTTCGTATAGACCAAGCTACAAATTCTTTCAATTTAGACAGGGTTGATTCTGCAGGTCAATTACTTAGAGTAGACGCTTCTGGTAATGCTACTTTTGGAGCTGCAATAATTTTATCTGACTCGCAGCCTATCAAATCGGATACAAATAATATATTGAGTCATAATGGCACAACAACATATTTAGGTGATAATACATCTGCTTCTGCTTTATCATTGACTGGTGGTGGTAATGGTACTTTTGAAGGTAAAGTAAACGTAAATGGAACTCCAGCGGCAGAAAACGGACTTTTAAATGTACACGCTGCAAGTGGTAATAGTGCGATACAAATAACCTCTGGAGCTCATTATGTTTACTTGGTAAATACAGCAACTGAATTTACAATAGGCTCTGACCATGGTACAACAGGTACAAAATTTAGATTGCATCACTCTGCTCCAGATGACACTTTAGTTATAGACACTAATGGTCATGCAACTTTTGCAAGTAACGTAACTCTTTCTGCTTCGGATTTACACCTATCTTCTAATACTGGTGAAGTAATATGGGGTGCAGCAGATGATTACAATTCAAGCATTGGTTATGTAGATAATGGTGGTGGAGACCATTACCTAGCTTTAAGAACTAGACATGCTGGTACAACTCAAGATACTTTAAAAATACACGCTAACACAAAGCTATCTACTTTTGCAGGTGATGTAGATGTTGACGGTGGTGAACTTAAAATTTCTGGTGATTTTGCTAAATTATTTTTTGTAGACACAGCATCTAATCAAGAGGATGCTTATATAGTAAATAATGCTAATGGATTATTTTTTGGTAAAACAAATTCTCCGAGTGCATCTAATGATATATTAAGTTTAGACTTGTCAAATAGTAGTGCAACTTTTGCAGGTTCAATAACAACTACAAGTACAACAGGTATAATAGTAGATACAACTGGCAATGCTTTATTAGAACTTGACGGTGCTTCTAATAGTACAGAAGCAATTATATTTAGACATTCGGGTACAGAAGTATCTAGAATATCACATTCAAATTCGTCAAATCTTGTGTTTTCAACGGGAAGTTCTACAGCTACTGCCTTAACCCTAGACACATCTCAAGATGCAACTTTTGCTGGTAATATAATCTCAGATTTTAACAAAACTATAGCGTTAAATTACGCTGCTGGAACATTTGGTGATTATTATAAAGGAATGTCTGGAGTTGATTTTGGTAGTGGTTTAGCAAGAGGTTTACATCTATTTAACTTTGATAATGATACTAATCTTGGTATAAATTTTTGGGTTGGTACAAACGCATCTAAAACATTTGCAGGTAGAATTGATAGTAATGGAAAATTTGGGCTGGGAATTGACCAGCCAGAAGAAAAACTACACATTCAAGGTAGTGCTAATGGTAACGTAAAAGCATTAATAGAAAATACTAATACAGGTACTAATGCCTATGCTACTTTAGGGTTTCAAAGTGATCAAGACCATACAGTTCAACCTGCATTATTTTTAAATGGTGCTAATAATACTAATTATGCTGGAGCTAATTCTTTAAATATGTACCAACACGGTAATTTTTCTTTAGGATTTGTTACTAATAATTTATTAAGAATGACTGTTACTGGTGATGGAAAAGTAAATGTAGGTAATATTACAGGTACTTTTAAATTTAACGTAGCTGGTGGTATATATGCAAGTGGTGCTTCTCAAATAGCTACAGATGGTTATGATGCTTTAAGAGTCTCTGGAGCAGGCAGTACATCTGGTCCTACTATGGAGATTAAAACTTCTGGCACTACTTCTGGTGCATCTAGTTTAGACATCTATCAAGTTAATACTATATATGGTCCATCTGCAATAAGATTTTTCTACGGATCTACAGCAGGTATTGCCGTAGGATCTATAAGAGCAAACACTAATAGCACAACATACAACACATCTTCTGATTATAGATTAAAAGAAAATATAACAGATTTAAGTAATGCTTTAGAAAGAGTAGATAATTTAGAGCCTAAGAGATTTAATTTTAAAAATACACCAGATGAAGTTGTTGATGGTTTCTTAGCACATGAAGCTCAAGAGGTAGTACCTCAAGCTGTTAGTGGTGAAAAAGATGCAGAAATAGATGGTAAACCTAGTTATCAAGGAATAGATCATAGTATGATAGTACCATTACTTACTGCTGCTATAAAAGAATTAAAAGCACAGAATGAGGAGCTACTAGCAAGGATAGAAAAATTAGAAAATAATTAATTATATTTACATCATGGCAATACAAGGATCATACAACTTTAAAGGAATAGATATAAGCGAGGCTTATATTAAAGTCAATTACACAAACTGGAATACACATTCAAGAGAAGAAACTACTGAAACTTCTCCTGCTACATATAATGAAGATGGTACTATAAAAAAAGAAGCAGTATTTACGACTAGCTGGGTAGATTCTTCTATTTGTAATTATTCTGCTAGAGTATATAAAGATGCTGCTGAAAGAGAATCTAATCCTAATAATTGGATAGATAGCATTAATGGATCTTTTATAATGGCTATTAATAGTACAGCTAAGAACTCTGTAAAGCAAGCGTATGAAGCTCTAAAAGAATTAGATGCTTACAAAGATTATTCAGACGTTTAATATATAAATATCTTTACTTTTTCTTATTTAATTTTAAGTAATTTTTAACTTAAAATTTTATAATTATGGCAACAACAGGAGTATTTAATGGTACAAGTTTACTATTGAAAGTAGCAACTGCAGTTGATGGTACTTATAATGCAGTAGGAAAATGTCAAAGCAGTACGCTTTCAGTAAGTATGGACCTACCAGAAGCGACTTCAAAAGACTCTGCTGGCATGGTTGAACATATTGGTGGTGTGAGGTCTGCCTCAATTTCGTTTGATGGGCTGGTGGCTTATGATGATACAGTAGATGTAGACTTTTTCTTAGATTATATGGTTGGATCTTCAAATGGTAGATCTAAATTATTTGCTAGTTGGTCTACAGGTCAGACTGGAGATAAGATCTATACTGCTGCAGTTTTTGTATCTAGTATTGAATATACTGCAGATGCAGAATCACCAGTAGCTTTTAGTGGTGAATTAACTGTAACAGGTGCAATCACAACAGCAACTAACTAATTTTTTTTATTGTTACAAATTATTTAGATTTGTTTCATGCAAAAAATTAAAGGTTACTACTCATTAGAATTGGGGGGTAAAAAACGTACCCTCCATTTCTCTATGAATTTTTGGGCAGCTTTGACAGAGGAGTTAGGAGTAAGTTTACAAGAATTAGATAAGGTGTTTAATAATGAAATGGCTCTTAGTAGTGTAAGGGCTATTGTTTATTGTGGGCTATTAGCTTATGATCAAGAGGAAGGAAACGAAATAAATTATAATAAATTTAAAGTAGGATCTTGGTTAGAAGATATGACTCAAGATCAGTTTAATGAAATGATACAATCATTAACTGAATCTAAAATACTTGGTAATTCTATGAACGCTGGGATGAAAAGAAACACTCAAAAAAAAAATCAAAAGAAATAACATTTGACGATATATTAGATTATTATATCGGTCAAATAGGTATTCATCCAAAAGACTTCTGGCGTTACACATTTAAAGAATGTTATCTATTAGCAGAGGCTTTTCATGCACAAAATAATATTGAGTGGGAAAGGACTCGTTATATATCTTGCATGATATATAATATGAACATAACTAAGAAGAGCCAATCTAAACGCCCAGATCAATTATTTAAACTACCTCAAGATAGTATAGGACAAGAAAAAGTTAGGGTAAGTGATGAGGAATTTGCTGAGTTTGAAAAACGAGTTATGGAGGCAGACAAAAGAGGTAAATGGAAGAAAGTTTAAAATGTTATATTTGTAATAAAAAACATGGCAGAACAAAGACTCACCTTTAGATTTGACGGAGATGCAAGTGGCTTCCAAACTGCAATAAAAAAAACAGAAGGATCATTAACAAGAATACAGGGTAAGTTAGCAGGCTTAGGATCTTCACTTAGAAATGTTGGTAGCATGATGACATTAGGCATTACTGCTCCACTAGGATTATTAGGTAAGTCATTTGTAGATGCTGCTTCTGATGCAGAGGAAACTGCTTCTAAGTTTACTGCCGTATTCAAAAACTTATCTGCAGATGCTGAGGACTTTGTACAGGCAACTGCAGGTGAGCTAGGTAGATCCACTACAGATCTTAGAAAGTATATGGCTACTTTCCAAGATACCTTTGTGCCATTAGGTTTTGCAAGAGATGAAGGTTTAGAAATGTCAAAAGCATTAACCTTATTAACGTCTGATTTAGCTTCATTTAACAATAAGGCAGAGCCAGAAGTATTAGCTGCATTACAATCTGCTATAGTTGGTAACCATGAAACCATGAGACAGTTTGGTGTTATTATAAACCAAGCTATGCTAGATCAAGAGCTTTTGAATATGGGATTAGAGGGTGGTGCTTTAGCTGCTACAGAAGCACAGAAAGCACAGGCTAGATTAAACATTATTGTTGCTGGTACTGCTGATGCTCAAGGTGATGCAGTTAGAACAGCAGGTAGTTTTGAGAATCAGATGAGAAGATTAGGTGGTCAGTTTACTGATTTCTCAGAGCAAGTAGGTAATATATTAATACCTGTTATTAAAAAGGTAGTAAAGTTTTTTGGTGATGTTATTCAAAAGTTTAAAGACTTAGATGGAAATACTAAGATATTAGTAGTGGCGATAGCAGGAATAGCTGTAGCATTTGGTCCTGTGCTTACAGTTTTGGGTATGATAATATCACCAATAGGATTAATTATAACAGCGTTTGTAGCTCTTGCAAAAACAATACATGACAATTCAGAAGTAGTATTAGAAAATCTTGTTGCTATAATTAACAATTTTATAGATATATATAATAATAGTTTAAGAGTTAGGATAGCTGTA